>Ga0307980_1000464_pt1 | contig 18914 bp, 15 predicted proteins | sample OrgLakmetage1060_FD_201817 | JGI IMG/M metagenome (GOLD analysis project Ga0307980, IMG submission 201817) | Saline water microbial communities from Organic Lake, Antarctica - #1060 | ecosystem: Environmental > Aquatic > Non-marine Saline and Alkaline > Saline | place: Antarctica: Organic Lake... | reverse complement strand
GGTTATCTCGAGGGGGAAAAAGTGTCGGTCATGTCCACGGGTATCGGTGGACCCTCTGCGGCTATCGGGTTGGAAGAACTGGTAGCTATCGGGGCAGACACTTTTGTGCGAGTGGGAACCTCTGGGTCCATGCAGGAACAAATCAAGCCCGGCGACATTGCCATTGTTTCGGGTGCCATCCGGGATGAAGGCACAGGATTGCACTATTTGCCCATCGAGTTTCCCGCGGTTGCGGATGTCGACATCACGGTGGCACTGCGAGACGCTGCGCGCACACTGGGCAAAAACGTGCACGTGGGAGTCTCGCAATCCAAAGATTCGTTCTATGGGCAGCACTCTCCCGAACGGATGCCTGTTGCCCGCCACCTTCAGGATCGCTGGAGCGCGTGGATTGGCGGGGGTGCCATCTGTTCGGAAATGGAAGCTGCTGCGCTCTATATTGTCGCATCGGTCCTGCGCGTTCGCGCTGGCGGGCTGATGATGGTGATGGGCCATCCGGACCAGTCGCCGATGAGTGGCGAAGAATGGGAAGCCTCGAAAGTCGAGCACTTGCTGCCGGTTGCTATTGAGGGCATGCGCGAAATTATTCGCCGAGATAAAGCCTAATTCGCGAGGTGCAAACCGCCCGGTTGGTCGATACTTTCTATGACCAGCCCGTCCGAGATCAGAGAATCTTTGGCTCGAATAAATTGATCAGGTTCGGCGATGAGGTTCTGCAGGAAATGTCCGGGCACGGGGGTGTCACTGGCGCGTAGTTCGCGAAGAATTATCCCCCGAGCTTGCCGATCGCTGCCTTCGAAGGTTGCTTGGGTGGGGGCTTTTGGCCCTGTGTACGGAGGGTAGCCGCGCGCTCTCCAACGGCAGTGATCGGGGACAGGGCATGCTTGGCAGAGCGGCACACGCGCCTTACACACCACGGCGCCCAGCTCCATCAGTCCCTGCGCCAAAATCACTTTGTCGCGGGTGCTGCCAAGGGCATCGAGTGCCCCCTGCGCTGAGGCCAGGTCGGGCCGTGTTCGTGGTGGACCGGCTTCGCCTTCGCCGTTGATGAGACGTTGCAAAACTCGCCGTACGTTGGTATCCACAACAGGTTCGGGGAACCCAAAGGCAAAGCAGCGAATGGCTCTGGCGGTGTAGTTACCAATTCCTGGGAGATCAAGCAGTGCCTGCAGATCCTGGGGGACGGCCCCGGAGTGCTCCAAGACGAGTGCGCGAGCGACTTCATGGAGCCGTTTTGCCCTCCGTGGGTAGCCAAGCTTCCCCCACAGGGTGAGAGCTTCCGACAGCGGAGCGCTCGCACAGTCGGCTGGAGTCGGCCACCGGCGCATCCACTCTTCCCACACGGGGAGGACTCTCTTAACCGGCGTTTGCTGGAGCATGACTTCTGAGACGAGAATGCCCCACGGCGAACAGGTGGGCTCCCGCCAGGGCAAGTCTCGTTTGTTTTGGTCAAACCACGTCACAATGGCATTCATCGGCATATCCCCACGCTAGCGAATGGGCATGTGTTTCCCAGCGACTGGCTCTAGCCTGAGCTCATGAAGGTTTTGGTCACAGGTGCGACAGGATACGTCGGTGGCCGCTTGGTGCCCAAGCTCATCGAGGAGGGCCACAGCGTACGGGTTATCGCAAGAGATCCGCACCGTCTCGACGATGTCCCGTGGCGGGCAGATGTTGAGGTGGTCGGGGGCGATCTTTTGGTGTCCTCCGATGTGAAAACGGCGATGCAGGGTCAGGACGTCGTCTACTACCTTGTTCACTCGATGTCGAGTGTGGGAGATTTTGAACAGCTGGAGCGAACGGTGGCCACCACGGTGGCCACCGAAGCTTTTGCTGCGGGTCTGAAACGGATCGTGTATCTCGGGGGATTACACCCCGATGGGGCACTGTCTCGGCACTTGGGTTCACGCAAAGAGGTGGGCGACATTTTGTTGGCCTCCGGTGTTCCCACTATCGCGCTGCAGGCCGGCGTGATTATTGGTTCAGGTTCGGCAAGCTTCGAGATGATCCGACACCTCACCGAAGTTTTGCCCTATATGCCCGCACCCAAATGGGTGAGAAACTTCATTCAACCTGTTGCGATCAGGGATGTGCTGCACTATCTGGTGCATTCGGCAAACCTGCCCTCCGCCGTCAACCGTGCTTTTGATATTGGTGGCCCCGATGTGTTTCGCTATGGCCAGCTGATGAATGGCTATGCCGTTGAAGCAGGGCTTAAGCAGCGCCCCATTGCGTCGCTACCCGTGCTCACGCCGTGGCTGGCATCCCAGTGGGTGAACCTGGTGACCCCGATTCCTCGCTCTTTGGCGGTTCCCATCATTGAATCTTTGCTCCATGATGCGGTGATGAAAAACCATGACATTGATGCTGTTATCTCCCCGCCCGAGGAGGGCCTCACGGGGTATCGCAGAGCCGTGCGCTTCGCTCTCGCGCGAATGCAAAATGGGGAGGTGGAGACATCTTGGAGAAACACTCAAGTGATTGGCGCACCGGCCGATCCTTTGCCAAGCGACCCGGAATGGTCTGGCCACACCGTCTACACCGATATTCAGCGGGTTGAGTCCCCCGCGAGCCCAGCGGAGTTGTGGCGCGTTGTGGAAGGCGTGGGAGGTGACAACGGCTGGTATTCCCTGCCTGTTGCCTGGGCCGCGCGAGGATGGATAGACAAATTATTTGGTGGCGTCGGGTTACGACGTGGCCGCAGAGACCCCGACAAGCTGATTAACGGTGATGCCCTGGACTTCTGGCGTGTCGAGCACATCGATCGCGGAAGTTTCTTACGCCTTCGGGCAGAGATGAAAATTCCGGGGCTTGCCTGGTTGGAGTTCACGGTCAGCCCGGGTGAATCTGGCGGGAGTGTGCTCAACCAAAGGGCTATCTTCTTCCCCTATGGATTAGGCGGTCGCCTGTATTGGTTCGCGGTGACGCCTTTCCACGGCATCGTTTTTACTGGTATGGCAAACGCCATGGCCAAGAAAGCCGAGCGAGCCACCCTCGCTCTGGGAGTACCCCGGTAGGGAAAAGAACGGATAGGCTGGGGGAACACGTCGCTCACTGACACGGTTCCCGTTCAGGTCTGAATGTTCGTGTCGGCTCCATCCGGTGGAGCACAGGTTTCGTTGTTGCGGGGCGAGCGGCCCGCCATCACTATCGCTCACGGGTATCAAGGAGAACAATGGCCCCCACCGGTCCCACACGGACGTCGCCGCGCTCTCAGAGTGCTAAGCGAGGACGAAAGAAGCCCATTGATGACGAGGGCATTATCCCGATCCTTGCGCGCGCTGTTCGCGAAGTGGAATCCTCCGCCGGGCGAGGAAAAGTGACCGGCAACAACAGGACTAAATTTCAAGTCGCTGCTCTGCTCATTCGAGAGGAGCGACTCCGCGCAAAAGAAGATTTAACTGTTTCTCTCGCACAGAAACAGGAAATCTTGAAACGCCTGGATGGGTTAGCGTCCATCATGGCAAAGACTGCCGCGAGGGACACCACTCTCATTGCGTTGCTTGCCCCTGAGGCCACCGTGTCGGATGCGGCCAAAAGAATGCGGCGAGATTTTCGCGTTGCCTCCGGGGTGGAGGTGCCCCCGGAAGAGCTGATCATCGTTGATGAGCCCTCACCGGTTGGGCCAGAGGTAGCCAGACAGGTTGTTCCGGCCTCTGTTCGCCAAGCTCAACTGGCAAACCCCTTTATGGCACCCGACTTTGCGGCATATCAAAAACCCCAGGGTTCACCCGAGGGCCGTTTGCTCAACTGGGAATTGATGGAGCCACTTTTCCGGTCGTTTGAGCAGGGCTCCGGCGGCGGGGTTGCAAGTATGGACTTACCCGCAGCGGGGAATCCGTCGACTCCCGGTGGACTGGATTTGATGGTGCACCAGTCTGAGTTTGTGGAGGGGGTGCGCCACGGTCATCGCAGTTTTCTTTTGGCGGACGAACCAGGCCTGGGGAAAACTGCCGAAGCGCTCATGGCCGCTGAAGTCGCGGGAGCTTTCCCGCTTTTGGTTGTTGTTCCCAATGTCGTGAAAACCAACTGGTTGCGCGAGGTCCATCAGTGGCTCCCCGGGCGTCGCCCGACCGTCGTCCACGGTGACGGTGCTGAGCTCAATGCGTTTAGCGATGTGTTCATTGTGAACTACGACATTTTAGATCGCCACGTGGGGTGGCTCTCAAAGTTTGATTTTCGTGGGATGGTCGTGGATGAGGCCCACTTCATCAAGAACAAAGAGTCCCAGCGTTCCAAGCACGTTCAGGCCCTTGGCAAAACGATCCGTGCCCGGCTTCGCCACCCGCTTTTGATTGCCCTCACAGGCACGCCACTCATTAATCAGATCGAAGATTTCCGGATGATCTGGCAGTTTTTGGGGTGGATTGATGACAAGAAGCCCATGGGTGAGTTGATGGCCAAGTTGGAAACGACAGGCCTCACCCCCGCAGATCCGGGTTTCTTTTATGAGGCGCGCAAAGCGGTTATTTCGATGGGGATTGTCCGCAGACGGAAACAGGATGTTGCCAAAGATATCCCTGCACGGCGTGTGGCCGACATCCCCATTGAACTTGATGACGAGATGGGTCGCTCCATCATTGATGCTGAGCGCAAACTCGTGGCCCGGTTAGTGGAGCGCTACGACCGTGTCATCAAGGCCAGGGGCGACAGTACCCCCGACGGTATTGATGAAGACCTCGTTCGCCTTGTATCTCGCTCCGAAATTGACGAAACTCAGTCGGATGACTCAGGAGATAACGTCTTCACGCTGGTGCGTAAAATCGGTCAAGCTAAAGCTGTCCTTGCTGCTGACTACACCGCCCAGCTAGCGCGAAACGTGGGCAAAGTGGTGTTCTTTGCCAAACACATTGATGTCTTAGATAAAGCGGAGGCACACTTCGCCTCCGTGGGAATTAAGACCACCTCTATTCGAGGTGATCAAAGCGTCAGCACCCGCCAGAAGGCCATCGATGCGTTCACCAACGACGAGAGCGTCCAGGTGATTGTGTGTTCTCTCTTGGCCGCAGGCGTAGGGGTCAATCTCCAAGCGGCATCCAACGTGGTGTTGGCGGAGCTATCGTGGACCAGCGCGGAGCAAACACAGGCGATTGATCGAGTCCACCGTATTGGCCAGGAACTTCCGGTGACCGCATGGCGCATTGTTGCCGCTCACACGGTGGACGCGCGAATTGCCGAACTGATTGACCAGAAATCTGGCCTCGCTGCGCGAGCCCTTGATGGTCACGACACCGAAGTGGGTGTGGAGGTGACGATGCAGGTGGGCGCCCTCATCGCTCTTCTCACCAACGCCTTAGAAGCCAGGGCCCTCTAAGACACAGTGGTGACCGCATGGGGGTGTGGCCATTTCCCGTGCGCGTGCGCGTGGTCGTTGGCGAAGCCCCGGCCTCCCCGTGCACTCTGTTCCCGTCGCGCAGCACCGCGCATTTCTTCTCTTGGAGCCCCATACATCACGGGGATGAGCGCTGCGGTGCCACAGCGCGGACCGTGGGTGGGGGTGTCCTCAAACCCCGTGGACGTGGTTCCCCCGGTCGGGAAAGAGAATTCCCTGACCGTCCCAGGAACCACGGCCGCTACGATTCGAATTTATTGCGCGGGAGTAGACGGTAGTGAATTCGGTTGGCCATCATCACCAGCAAGAAAATGAGGAGCAGTGCGAGCCCGAAAGTGCCCAGGTAGAGACTGGACGCCACCCACCCGGAGTCCCCGGCCAGCTCGGAAAGGTCGTAGGGGTACCAGTTGGTGATGCTCCCTCGAACGAGAGTGCCGACTAACCAGATGATGGTGTAGGCGAAACCGATGAGGGGCGTCCAGCGGGGAACCCTCGGGCGGTGGGGATTAATAATCCATTCAAGAATCACAAAGGTGGGGACGATGAAGTGGGTGATGTTCTCAGCCCACTGGAGGTCACGGACAAAAATAGTGTTATCGCGTCCCACAATGGTGAGCAGTGTGCTGTGGGCGGCAACAATCAGCAGGGAAAAGGCAGCAAAGTTTGCTCTCACTATCGCCAAAATTCGGGTATCAAGTCTGCTTCTCAACCCATAGATTCCCCCGGCGAGCAAGACGATGATCCCTGCCACACTCACTTGAATAGAGATGTAGGCGAAATAGTTGCCTTCACCAAAACGATTATTTACACTCTGGTCTAAAACCTGAGCCCCCAGTGCGGCCACCAAGGCCAGGCCGGCAAAAATGTTCAGCACGGAAATGACGACTCGAAACCGCGTGGGCCGAGTACCTACCGGCAGTTCCTCGTAGGTGGATCGCATTCCTTGAGGCTAACAGCGGTCATCGGCTTTTCCAAGGTTTTCACGCGAGCACTAGCCTGGGAGAGTGTTTGATGTTTCGGTGGTGTATCTGTGTCGTGGGGAAAATCCCCGCGGGGAGATTCTCCTTGGCGAAAAATTGACTGGCCTGGGGCGGGGAAAAATTGTGGGTCCCGGTGGCAAGCGCGAGGCGGGGGAAACCCCCGCCGATGCCGCTATTCGAGAGGTAGGCGAAGAAGTCGGCATTGTGATTAGTCCGGAGAATTTGACCCACATCGCCACCATTACGTATCGCTTTATTGACCGTCCCACGCTTTCGCAGCGCTCCCATGCCTATCTCGTCACGGAATTCTCGGGTGAGCCTGTCGCCTCCGACGAGCTTGCTCCCCGCTGGTGGCCGCGGGAAGAACTGCCACTGCCTCGCATGTGGGCTGATGCCACACTCTGGCTTCCCCGGGCTCTCTGCGGTGAATATGTGTGCGCCGCCATCGACATTGATCCCCACGACAAAGTCCACACCGCGCATTTCGAGTGGAGCTCACTCAGCCTGGACTAAGCCTGGTTTCTTAGCATGGGGGTGTCGACAAAGGGTCAAACGAGAGGTGTGGCATGGAGGATGATCCGTTTGCTGTGCTCGGGGTATCCCCGGATGCCAGCGAAGAGGAACAAAAACGCGCCTATCGGAGAGCTCTTCGCCACGCCCACCCCGATCAGGGTGGTTCCACAGAAAAATTTGCACGAGTCCAGGCGGCCTGGGCCGCAAAGGATGTGCCCAAACCCAAGCCGACAGGCTCCTCCAGGGTGCCTCGTTCCACCCAGCCATCGTCGTGGATGGCGGAGGCTCCTGCCCCTCGAAGCCGTTCCGGTGTGGGGGCGAAAAGTCATGGACATCCGGGAGGCTGGTTTCGGGAAAAATACGGCATCGACGTTCGGGAATGGTTGGGTCGAGGGGAACAACCCTCCAATATTTTTGATCCCGCTTTGGTCGCGAGGGTTCCTGCTCCCATTCGCCACACCCTGCACGCAGCAATAGCGGAGGAAGAAACCGCAAAAGTGTTAGCCAGCCTTGAATCCGGCTTCGAGATATGGCACGACGTGGTGGTGAAAGGATCCAGGGACACCCTGGTGACCAAAATTGATCACGTTGTTTTGGGTCCGAGTCTGCTGTGGGCTTTGCAAAGCGAGGATTGGGGTGCCGCCGTGCACGTCGCTCACGGCGAACTGGTTTCGGAAGGAATGGCCCCTAAAGAGCGCCCGGGCAAGGAGCTTGCCCAGATGGTGAAAGCGCTCAGTCGCTCACTGGGTGTTCGCTTTAGTGCAATGGCCTACGTGTTGCCCGATGCTCACCTGGAGGGTTCTCTGGAGGCGGTGACCACCAAAGGGAAAATACCGTTGTCCGTGGTGCAGCTTTCTGCCTTGCCCGATTTGCTGGCAATCGATGCTCCCCACTCTCGCAGTTCCCTGGTCGGCGATGATATTTTCCCGCTGCGCGAACGATTGCGCCAAGGGATTTCTTTCGTTTAGCCCTTCGCCACGGTCGTGATCAACCAGTCGCGGAGCGCCTGAGTGGAAAAACAGTCCATGCGGTTGTATTCCACAATGCTGTCCTTGAGGACGCTGGCTTCCTCTGTTTTTCCTTCCGCTCTCAGGGCGCAATAGTCCAGGAACGCGACAACAGATTCACCGCCACCGGCGATGCCGGTGCGGGTGCCCTCATCGAAGTAGAGCAACTCAAGGGACTTGAGACCATACCGAGGGAGCCCCGCGGTGACGCCTTTGGTGACCACGGGGTAGAGATCCACCAGGACACCGTCCAACAGTGTCTCAATGCAGTCAAGCGCGGTGTCGTGGCGGCGCCGTAACTTTTTCAGTGTCGTGCGCTCGTAGGGCGCATAGTGGTAGATGTGCATGTCGGGATAGTGTTCCAGACGCGCGGCCACCAGGTCGCAAAAAAGCTCGAGAACATGACGTTCTTCAGCGAAGTTTTCTGCCCACAGCGGGAGAAACGAGGGGTCTGTCCCTTCGGGGTTGACGTTTTCTCCCCAGAGGCCAAAGAGGTAGTCAATGCCAAACCATACGGGGCCCCCTGATTTTGGGGATCCGGCATACGCAGTGCCCACAGCATCAAATTCTTGATAGGTCGGATCTCCTTCGAAATCAAAAAATATGTCTCCGGCACTGGGTCGGGGAAGAGAGGCTATGGCCGCCGGCGACAAGAGTTCCCAGGCCGGTCGCCCCGTCGGGGAGTGGCGCGTAGCAACTTGCATGCTGGCTTGTCGGTGCAGGGATGGGAGAGTTTCTGGACCAATGCCGCCGGTGGCGAGGTGAACGTCTTGGATAGTGGTGGCCGCAAAGGTGGTCATGGTGGTCAACCCCGCGACGAGAAGTTTCTGCCTTTGGGTTTTGCGAAGCCCGGCGATCTGAAAAAGGTCATCGTGGAGGGCAATCGCTTCGGTGCATGCCCCACACCCCGGGGAGCCACACGGCGGGTAGGGGGAATCCCACCAACTGGTCGGCTCAGGGTCCGCCATCCGCTCGCCAAGAAGGGCGAGCACAGAGTCGCGCGTGGCCCTGTAGGGGCCAAGGAGGTCATCGAGTGCGTGAACGCTGTGGGTGTTATCGCCGAGCACCAAGCGCACCTCGGGCGAGGTGGCAACTCCTAAGCGGCGAAGCTGATCGCCGTAGGCGGCCAATTGGAGTAGCGCTGGCTCTTTGGCCCGCCTCGCAAGTTTTGTGTCCCACACCTGCCACGCATCACCCTCGCGCACCAGGAAGTCAATAAAGCCTTGGAACCCGACGTGGAGGTTGGTGCCCGGAAGTTGGGGTTCAAACAGTGTGGCTTGGAAGATGGCGTCGGTGTCACTTGCGATGGCCCGGAGGGTGTCGGCTAGTGAACGCCCGATGGCCTCCCGCCAGGCCGTAGCCCCTGAACCTGGTGGGGAACGGTCGTAGGTAATCTCGGTGACTGTGCCTCGTATACGGAGACCCTCCAGGACACGGTGTTCGTGGACCAGCCCAAGCCTGGCCACCAAATCCACCATGGGATCAACCAGTTGGGGAACCGTTATTGCTTTGCCCAGTTTTTCATCGGCCACCCGCGCCACACTCCACGGGCACTGCAGGAACCTGGTCAGGTCACTTGCCGAAATTACCCAGGAGTCGTCATCGAGGCGTTGCATAGTGTGAGCCTAAAGCGTGGCACGAACCTCACTAGATCATGTTGAGTTCGCGCAACTTCTCGTTCAGCAACGTGTTGTTGGGCTCGGTTAGCACGGAGCCATCGGAGAACACCAACACGGGAATGCTCGGCCGCCCAGAGAGCTCTATGGCGCGAGCTTTGTCTTCTTCGCTGGCATCGACATCGTGGTAGACAAACTCGACCCCGTAGTGCTCCAGCAGTGCTTGGGCGCGCACGCAGTCGCCACACCAGCTGGCGCCATAAAAATCGACGGGGGTTGACTCTGCCATAGTGGGGTCCTTTCACGAGCGGATGATGTGGCCCCCATCGTAGCGATGTCGCCCCTGTGTCTCCCACCTCATAGACTCAGAATCAGTCGCTAGTCAGCGATATCCCCTGGGAGGTGATGACGTGGTGGAGACCACAGGGCCAGGCCCGTCGTTTAAGATCCAGCCTGGTGGCCAGGTCACCTATCGGCCTGGGATGGATGAAAACACCGCAGAGGCGCCAGCTATGCGAGTGGAAAAAGATTCACTCGGCGAACATGACGTTCCCCTCGAGGCCTACTGGGGTATTCACACTGCCAGGGCATTAGAAAACTTCCCGATTACCCGCCGGGCCATCTCGAACTATCCCGACCTGATTCGCGGGCTTGCGTGGGTGAAGCAGGCAGCGGCGCGAGCAAATAAGGACATTGGCGTGCTCTCGGCGGACAAAGCTGATCTGATTGATCAGGTCTGTGGAGAGCTGATCCAGGGACACCTGCACGAGCAGTTCGTGCTGGGTGCGGTGCAGGGAGGGGCTGGCACATCCACCAACATGTGTGCCAACGAGGTCATCGCTAACCGTGGTCTCGAAATCATGGGGTTTGCCAAGGGCGACTACCAGCACCTTCACCCCATCGACGATGTCAACCGTTCACAAAGCACCAATGATGTGTACCCGAGCGCAATCAAACTGGGCATGGTGATGGGTGTTCGGAGACTCTATGCAGAACACAAGCTGCTCGCGGAATCCTTTGGCGCCAAAGGCGAAGAGTTTGCTCAGATTCTCAAAGTGGGCCGCACTCAGCTCCAAGATGCGGTGCCCATGACGCTCGGGCAAGAGTTTCGAGGGTTTGCGACCACGCTTCGCGAAGACCACCAGCGCATCGAAGAAACAATTCCATTTCTGTGTGAAGTAAACCTCGGGGCTACCGCGATCGGGACAGGAATTACCGCCGATCATCGCTACCCCGAAGCCGTGCGGGGCCACCTTGCTGCTCTCACCGGTCTCGATATTCGCACCGCCCCCGACCTGATCGAGGCCACCAGCGATGCTGGGGTCTTTATGACACTGTCGGGAACTCTCAAACGGGCGGCCGTGAAACTGTCGAAGATTTGTAACGATCTCCGCCTGCTCTCCAGCGGGCCCCAGGCCGGGTTTGGCGAAATAAGCCTGCCGGCGAGACAGGCAGGGTCCTCGATTATGCCCGGGAAAGTCAACCCGGTAATCCCTGAAGTGGTCAACCAGGTAGCGTTCGCCATTATTGGCTCCGATGCGACCGTGACGGCTGCTGCCGAAGCGGGGCAGCTCCAGCTCAATGCCTTTGAGCCAATCATTGCCGCATCTCTCATGCAGTCCCTGGTGTGGCTGACCAATGCGTGTCGAACACTACGGGTCAACTGTGTGGAGGGCATTACCGCAAATGTTGATCGCCTCCAGCAGCAGGTCGAAGCAAGTGTCGGTGTGGTCACCGCGCTCACCCCCTACATCGGCTATGTAAAAGCCGCCGCAATAGCTCATGAGGCGCTTGCCGGTGGCGGCACCGTTCGTGAGCTGGTCATTGCGAAGGGTTTGATGGATGCCGCCCAGCTAGAACATGTTCTCTCCCCGGAGCGTTTGAGTGGACTCACTCTCGCCACCGGGGTAATTGTTCTGCCACCGCTGAACGAAGACCCCGAACAAGCGGGTTAGTAACCTCGCCGCCCAGTGGCGGGGCGTGGCCTCCAGCGCTTCTGAGCGGCGAGTAACTTCTGAATATCGTCCCAAGAGAACGATTTCTTAGCAAGAGGTGGGCAGTCACACCTTGGTAACGCTTAGCGTGAGCGCCGGAACCCTGCCCCGTGATGCTGGTGGGCACAATGTGCTCACAGCGCGTTCGTGTGGGGGGAATGGGCGAGGTGGAGGGGAGAGCTTCGGCGGGCAGCACTCTCTGCCATGGTCTCCACGCGTGTGGGGCGAGCGTGTATCACCACACTTTTCGAAAACAATTCGTCGTAGAAATCCGCTTCGAAGACCACCGGGTCGCTAACCGTAAGTTTAAGAAGTTTGTTTCCCGGCGCGGTGAGAAACACGATGGAGTGCTGATCAACCACGCAGGCATTGGGTAAAAATCCAGTGTGCCCGCGGCACACACGGCGAGCCTGCCAAGCTCCCTACCGGCGAGAAAGTCCCAGGCTCCCGCTTCAGTCACCTCGGTGACGGGATCGGGATCGGGGGAGTATGCGTCTTTTATCCTGTCGGCCTGTGGTGGGCTGGCTCATTCCCCGACACTACTCAGCCTGCGCTCGAGCGCGAGAGGAAAAGTGGGGGTGCTAGAGTATGGGACTGTGCCGTGAAACGGCCGCGGAAAGAGAGAGTTACACCACTCCCGGTGTGACGCCGCGCAGCGAGACAAAGGAGAGCTGACATGGCTATGGCCCCAGAAACAAAATTGAGCATCATCGAGACCTACGCCACCCACAAGGGTGACACCGGCTCTCCCGAAGTCCAGGTTGCCCTGATGACCCACCGCATCATCGAATTGACCGAGCACCTCAAAGAGCACAAGCACGACCACCACTCCCGTCGTGGTTTGTTGCTGATGGTGGGTCGTCGTCGCCGTCTGCTGGGTTATCTGCAACGCATCGAGATCTCTCGTTACCGCACGCTGATCGAAAAGCTTGGCTTGCGTCGCTAACTTCTTTCTTTTACCGACATCCCTGCGCAACAGCGCGGGGATGTCGCTTTTTAGGGGTATTAGCGATACTCTTGCGAGGTTCGTGTTCACGGACAATAACTGAATAGGCTCGCTGAGTACGTTGCGATCTCGAAGCTGGTCACCGGTGGTGGTCTACTGTCACAAGACAGTGCACTTCTACTGTTGGCCAGGTACAGGCCCCACGATGTGTGGCACCTTCCTGCTCGTTTCCTCTTCGCGGCGTTCCATCATCACCGGCACACATGCCGGTGATGTTTGCTGATGTGTAAGGAGATGTGACCTTAATGGAAGGTCCAGAAATTAAATTCGCCGAAGCCGTTCTCGATAACGGCTCCTATGGAAAGCGCACTGTGCGCTTCGAAACGGGCCGTTTGGCCCAGCAAGCTCAGGGTGCGGTTGCCGCATACCTGGATGAAGACACCATGTTGCTCTCGGCAACAAGTGCTTCGAAAAACGCGAGGGAAGGTTTTGATTTCTTCCCCCTGACTGTTGACGTGGAAGAGCGTTCCTATGCTGCAGGGAAAATCCCCGGTTCCTTCTTTCGTCGGGAAGGTCGCCCCTCCTCGGAAGCGATTCTTGTCTGCCGTCTGATTGACCGGCCTTTGCGCCCGTCGTTCGTTGATGGTTTGCGAAACGAAGTCCAGATTGTGATCACAGTGCTGTCGATGGCTCCAGATGAGTTCTACGACGCGTTAGCTATTAACGCTGCCAGTGCATCCACTCAGATTTCGGGGTTGCCCTTTAGCGGCCCCATTGGTGCTGTGCGGTTGGCCTTGATTGGTAAGCAGTGGGTAGCGTTTCCCAAATACAGCCAGCTGGCTGATGCTGTCTTTGACATTGTCGTGGCCGGTCGCGTGGTGACGATGCCTGATGGCAGCGAAGACGTTGCGATCATGATGGTCGAAGCAGAAGCAACAGAGGGTAGCTGGAATCTCATCCAAGCTGGCGCCACAAAGCCCAGTGAAGAAGTTGTCGCACAGGGCCTCGAAGCGGCCAAGCCCTTCTTGAAGCAGCTGGTGGAAGCTCAGCAGAAACTTGCTGATCAGTCTGCGAAGGAAATCGAGGATTATCCGGTCTTCTCCGACTACACCCCTGAGGTGTTGGCTGCGGTAGACACTCTTGCGGCCACCAAACTTGCTGGCGTCTATCAAATCGCTGACAAGAAAGAACGTCAGAGTGCTGATGAGGCACTCAAGTCCAGCGTGAAAGACGATATTGCTGCGAAGGTGGGTGCAGGGGAGTTGGCCGAAGGGTCACAGTCCATGGTTTCTGCCGCCTACAAGTCGGTCACCAAGCGCGTCATGCGCGCCAGAGTGCTCGCTGAAGGTATTCGCATTGACGGTCGTGGACTGTCTGATCTTCGCGTGATCGATGCAGAAGTTGACGTGATTCCTCGCGTACACGGTTCTGCACTGTTCCAGCGTGGTGAAACTCAGATTTTGGGTGTGACCACACTGAACATGTTGAAGCTGGAGCAGCAGATCGACTCGTTGAGCCCGGTCACTTCGAAGCGCTACATGCACCACTACAACTTCCCGCCCTACTCCACCGGTGAAACCGGTCGTGTGGGAACGCCGAAGCGTCGGGAAATCGGTCACGGTTTCCTGGCTGAGCGTGCCTTGGTTCCCGTCTTGCCAAGCAGGGAAGAATTTCCCTACGCCATCCGTCAGGTTTCTGAGGCGTTGAGCTCTAACGGTTCAACTTCGATGGGTTCGGTGTGTGCCTCGACGCTGTCGATGTTGAACGCCGGTGTGCCCCTGAAGGCTGCGGTTGCCGGTATCGCGATGGGTTTGATTTCGGACACGGTGGATGGTGAGATGCGCTACGCCGCACTGACCGACATCCTGGGCGCGGAAGATGCTCTGGGTGATATGGACTTCAAGGTCGCGGGAACCAGCGAGTTTGTGACGGCTATCCAGCTGGACACCAAACTTGATGGTATTCCTGCGAGCGTTCTCGCTGGCGCTCTGACTCAGGCCAAAGAGGCCAGGCTGCACATTCTGAGTGTGATGAATGAAGCCATTGACTCACCCGATGAGATGGCTGCCACTGCGCCCCGAGTAATCACCGTGCAGATTCCGCCAGACAAGATTGGCGAGTTGATTGGCCCGAAGGGAAAAACCATCAACTCGATCCAGGACGAGACGGGTGCGCAAATCTCGATTGATGATGATGGCACCGTGTTTATCGGTGCTGTTGACGGAGATAGCGCGGAGGCGGCCAGAAGCCGCGTCAACGCCATTGCCAACCCGGTGAACCCTGAAGTGGGCGAACAGTACCTGGGAACGGTCGTCAAGATCGCAGCCTTCGGTGCGTTCATCTCCTTGGTTCCTGGCCAAGATGGCCTGCTGCACATCTCCGAAGTGCGCAAGCTTGCCGGTGGCAAGCGCGTGGACGACGTGGAAGATGTGCTCTCCGTTGGTCAGAAAGTCCTGGTGGAAATTTCCAAGATTGACGATCGCGGCAAGCTCTCGCTTTCGCCCGTCATTGCTGCCGAGGGTGAAGCACAGGAGTAGACGCCACAGCGCAAGAAGAGCCGGTTGCCCCAGGGCAACCGGCTCTTCTTATTGGGCCTGGCCGAGAAAAGAATAACTAAAGTTATTAAAATTCTTGCTGAGATAAGCGCTAGGAGCTTTGGTGGGTATAAATATCGTTTTACCGAAGAGGAAAGCCTTTCTTTGCCACTCTTGACGATGTCTCAGCGTGTGGCTTTCAGCTGGCACTCAGCTTAAACAGGGTGTTTATGTAGCAAATTCTCCGGGTCGGGAGTAGCGTAAGCAATGCAATCCTCCCCACCTGTGGGGAATTGTTAGAGGAGTTCTCCTCGACCACCCGCCGGCGGATTCGTCGCGGCGGCGGGCGGAAAATCACACCGCAATATTTTAGGGAGAAACATGGACTTGCTTGTTATTACACAGGCGTTCTTCATGCTCGGGTTTGTCGCCATGGCGGCTGGAACCCTCTACTTCGTTTTGGAGAGAGGCGACCTTAAGCCTGAGCACCGTATTGCCGCAACCTATGCAGCAATTATTACCTTCATCGCCGCGATCATGTATTTCATCATGACCGACATTGTGGGCTTCTTCGACCAGGTGCCGACTTCGGCAGACGGCATCGCAGAAACCATGCCCTTCCGTTACATTGACTGGTTGTTGACGACCCCGCTGCTCTTGATTGAGTTCGGTCTGATTGTCGCTATTGCTGGCGCTGCTAGCAAGGGCTTCGTCACCCGAATCGTGATCGCTGACATCATCATGATCGTCACCGGTTACCTGGGCGAAATTGGCACCGAGGGCGAACTGTCCACGTGGGTCTACTTCATCATCTCCAGCCTCGCATGGCTCTACATCGTCTACGCGATCTTCCAGGTCAAGCTCGATGGAATGCCAGATTACGCTGCTCGTGCAGTGCGAATCATGCGTCGCTTCGTGATGCTCGGATGGGCAATTTACCCCATCGGAACAGCCACCGAAGAGTTCATGAAGCTCAGCGGTGCTGATGTCGGAACTGCCGTTGCGATTGCCGCCATTGTGTATGTCATCGCTGACGTACTCAACAAGGTTGGCTTCGGAATGGTTGCCGTCAGCGCAGCAAAGCAGGCGTCTGTTGCATCAGGGGCCAAGGTCACGAAGGAAATGGCCTGATCCTTCACCACCTCAACACAGGGCCCGGAGCTTTGCTCCGGGCCCTGTGCCGTTAAGGCTTGAGCCTTCGGGTAACGCGCGCTAGGGTGGGGGCGCTATGTCACCCGCAATCGAATTTAATCTCACCACGCCCGAGCTCCAGGTCACCGCAAGCGGTGATGCTGTTGTCTCTCGGACCATTCATCCCAGTGGCCTCCGTATCCTCACCGAAGAGGTCCCTGGTGCGCTGAGCGCCTCTATTGGCTTCTGGATTGCTGTGGGGTCCAGAGATGAAGACTCCGTTTCCTTTGGGTCCACACATTTTCTCGAGCACCTGTTGTTCAAGGGAACCTCCACCCGCAGCGCACTCGACATTGCGGTGGCCTTTGACGAGGTCGGTGGGGAACATAATGCGCTGACAGCAAAAGAGCACACCTGCTACTACGCCAAAGTGCAAGACCACGATTTGGGCATGGCCATTGACGTCTTAGCCGACATGGTGTCGGATTCGACCCTGGACTCTCGTGAATTCGAGGTTGAGCGGCAGGTGATTCTTGAAGAGCTCGCCATGGCCGATGATGACCCAAGCGATGTTGCCCACGAGCGCATCACTGAGCTTGTGCTGGCCTCCCACGCTTTGGGTCGCCCGATAGGGGGTAGTCCTGCCACTATCGCGGCTGCCACCCGCGAGTCCGTCTGGAATCACTACCAGCGCCACTATCGCCCCTATGAACTTGTGGTGACCGCGGCGGGAGGACTGACACACGCTGATGTCGTGGATCGAGTCCTCGCGGCGCTCAGTTCTTCTGGCTGGGACCTCACCGTCCCCCACGAGCCCGCAGGCCGGCGTCTGCGTGGAGAATCTCCTGTGGTTCGACCCCCTGCGTCCCTCGTGTTCACAAGGCCCCTAGAGCAAGCTGTCGTGATTCTTGCCGCGCCTGGGCTCCACGCCAACGACGAGCGACGCCACGCGATGGCTGTCATGTCCCAAGTGCTTGGTGGAGGAATGTCTTCCAGGCTGTTCCAGGAGATTCGCGAAAAACGCGGCCTCGCCTATTCCGTCTACAGCTATGCCAGTGGTTACGCCGACGCAGGACTCTTTGGGATGGGGGCGGGGACCTCGCCCCACAGCGTGGCGGAAGTGGCCAACGTGATGAAGGGCGAGCTCTACTCCCTTGCGGAATCGGGAATCACCGAGAGCGAATTGGCCCGCACCAAAGGAAGTGTCTCGGGGGCCTCCGCCCTGGGATTAGAAAACAGTGACGCGCGAATGATTCGTTTGGGTAGAGCAGAGTTGGTCAGTGGAGAATTTGTAGATCGCGATGAAGGCCTTGCCCGGTTGCACGCGGTAGACCGCGACGCCGTGCAGTCCATTGCCCAGGAACTCGCGGGCAGGCCGCTCTCTGCAGTGGTGGTGGGTGCTGTGGCCGAGGGCATCGTGGATCACTTTGGCCCCGCGGCGCCAACTGTGGGCACAGAGCAGGCACCAGCAAAGGAGCAGTGATGTCTCGATACTTGTATCTTGTGCGCCACGGAGAACAAGTCGATGCAGAATTTGGGCTCCCTGAGGGGCCACTCAGCGATCGCGGTCGGACCCAAGCCTCGCTCGTGGCCGATCGCCTCTCGAGGGTGACCTTCGATGCCGCCTACACCTCTCCGATGCAGCGAGCTAGCGAAACGGCAGAGGTCATGACGGAACGCCTAGGTCTTGATGCTGCCTCACCGAGTGCGCTGCTGATGGACTGCATTCCCTCGGGGCAAAGCCCCGATATGCCCGCGTCGTTTGAGTCCTTTTATGGGGGGGTCAGCGAAGAAACTATTCAAGCAGGTGAGGCCCAAATGGCTGATGCTGTGGCGGAATGGTTCGCCCGCTCCATTGATGACCGTCACGAATTGCTGGTCACCCACAACTTTGTGATCGCCTGGTTCGTTCGCGAAGCGCTGGGAGCGGCAGCGTGGAGATGGATTGGACTCAACCAAGCTCATGCCGGGCTGACCATCATTCGTGTTCGCACCGCAAAACCACCGGTGTTAATTTCCCACAACGATGTGGGTCACTTGCCCCCCGATATCCTCACCGGTCTTCCCGAGACGCTGCTGGCGTGATGTTCACGCCAGCGAGTGTCGGCCTCCGGTGTTTAGACTACGACCATGGAGTTCGCTACCGCCAGGCGTGAAGCCGCCCGCCTCACCGAGCGAATTCTTGCGCTCCAAGATGCGTATTATCGCCAGGATTCTCTGCTGGTCTCCGATGGTGACTATGACGCTCTGATGCGAGAGCTTGAATCCCTCGAGGAACAATTTCCGCAGCTGCAAGGCGCAGATTCCCCCACCAGAAATATCGGGTTTGGGGCAGGGGAGCTGTTCTCCCCGGTCACCCACGCCGAGCGAATGTTCAGCCTCGATAATGTTTTTAGTGCTGAAGAAATGACTGCGTGGATGGTCAAAATTGAGCAGTCCCAACCTCTTGCCAGTTACCTGTGTGAACTCAAAGTTGATGGGGTGGCACTGAATCTTCGATACGAACAGGGCCGTCTTGTCTCTGCCGCCACCCGTGGCGATGGCGTGACGGGGGAAGACGTCACCGAGAACGCTCTGCGCATTGCGGGGGTGCCCCGCCGACTTCAGGGTGACAACCATCCCGACCTCGTGGAAGTGCGGGGTGAAGTCGTGTTTCCTCTTGAAGTGTTTCGGGCCTTGAACGCTGCCCAAGCGGCTCGGGGTAAAAAACTGTTCGCAAACCCTCGCAATGCTGCCTCGGGAACCCTGCGCCAGAAAAGTGAAGGCAAAACAGACGAGCAGCGGGCACTCGTTCGCGAGCGCCTAGGCGCCCTCACCATGGTGGTTCACGGCATGGGCGCGTGGGGTAACCCACCGGTGAA
>Ga0307980_1000458_pt1 | contig 19053 bp, 4 predicted proteins | sample OrgLakmetage1060_FD_201817 | JGI IMG/M metagenome (GOLD analysis project Ga0307980, IMG submission 201817) | Saline water microbial communities from Organic Lake, Antarctica - #1060 | ecosystem: Environmental > Aquatic > Non-marine Saline and Alkaline > Saline | place: Antarctica: Organic Lake... | reverse complement strand
AATGAGCTTTATGGGCATTCAAACAGACCAAGCCCAAGCCGCCACCTCCAACCAGCTAAACTTCCAGGGCCGCCTACTATCATCGTCAGGCAACTTGGTCCCAGACGGTGACTACAATATTGAATTCAAACTGTATAACCAGCTAACCTCTACAGGCTCTAGCCAAGGAAGCTGTGCTGGCGACACAAACTGTCTCTGGACAGAAACACGACCGACAGTGCGTGTGCAGAATGGTTACTTTAGCGTCTATTTGGGTGATACCACAGCATTACCAACTGGCATAGACTGGTCACAAGACCTCTTCCTTGGTATGAACGTCGGTGGTATAGGTGCTGCAAGCTGGGACGGAGAAATGTCTCCAAGGTTCAAACTAACTGCAGTCCCATATGCATTCAGAGCATCTAATGTTGCATCATCAGCTACCAACGCAGCCAGCACTAACTCAGACGCAGTATCTATCACCAGCGGTAACGCCCTCGGAACAACCAGCAACTCCGGCAACATTAGCATAGACACTGGCACGGCTACCGGCACAACTGGAACAATCAGCCTTGGTTCTGCCAATGCTTCAAGTCTACTCCTAGGACGTGCTGGACTAGTGACTGCTGTGCAAGGCGGTCTGAGCGTTGCCGAAGACACGACACTTGCTGGGAATTTGGCCGTGAATGGCGGTAATCTTACCACAACGGCCGCAACATTGAATCTTTTCAATGATACAGCCGTAGCCACTGTCAATGCGTTTCAGGGTGCAGAAAACATAAATATTGGTGGAAGCACTATAACCACGGTGGTGGATATTTATGGAAGCACAATAAGGCTTGCAGGTCTATCTACCGGTACAGCGTTTTTGGGTACTAGTGGTAATAATTTCGCCGGTACCAGAGGCATCAGGATTGGAACAGGCAACACTGGCGCATCTAGCGGCTCTGGTACCACTGGTACTATTACGATCGAAACAGGTAACGCTAATCCTGGAACAAATGGTAGTACAGGAAATATTACAATTGATACTGGTTCAATCTCAGGTGGTGGCACCGGGACAGCGGGTGTGCTTAATATTGGAGCATTAAATGCCAGTGCCTTAACCATTGGTAATAGTAACGCCGCTCTCACCGTTAACTCTAATACAACCTTTAACGGCAACTTAGTAGTATCAGCTGGCACGCAATTCACCAATGCAGGCAGTACGCTACTAACAGCGCTTGTGATCACTGATCGAGCTACTGGTGGCAACATCGGTACAGCCGCAACCACAGTAGACGTTGCAACTACCTTCAACGTCAACCAAACTACTGCATCACAGACATTGACGCTTCCAGCGCCAACAGACACTACTTCTGGCCGGATCGTCTACGTTAATAATGTTGGCTCTGCTGAGTTCACCATGTATGGTAGCCCGGTATCTGCTGGTAGTAGCGCATCATTCATCTGGAACGGCACTAGCTGGGTGCAGACAATATCATTCTCGTCAACTGGTGTAGAAATAATCGGTGCACTAGACGCTGGCACAGCAAACGCAAACGGTGCAACTATAACTGGAACAACTATATACCTACAATCAGCCTCAGCGAGTTTCGCAGGACTCGTAAATACAAGTGCCCAAACCTTTGCAGGCGCAAAGACATTCAATGATAGCGTAAATATTAGTGCTAGCTCGAGCTCAACCCTCACTGGTACTGCAGATCCAGCTGCCTCTGTAACTCTTCCTGGAACAGGAACAGCATTCCTATCTGAACTCCAAGTAGGAGATAGAATAACCATCAATGCAGAAACCAGAACAGTAACTGCTATAGCCACTAACACCTCCCTCACCGTAGACACCGCCTTCACCGACACTGCAGCCGCAACTGTCACCAGACTTCCAGCGACACTTATAGTTAAAGATAGTTCTAATAACACTCAACTCATAGTCAAAGACAACGGTGACGTAGCCATTGACGGCAATACATTGTTTGTTGATGCGACAAATAATCGAGTTGGAATTGGTACCTCTACACCAGAGTTTAATCTAAATGTATCTACTACAGGTTCATCATTTATATCGAACGATAGCTATGGAGGAATTCCAGTTTTTCAAGGTAGAAAAGCAAATGGAACACCTGGTTCTGAATCTGCAGTACTTTCAAGTCAGGTTTTAGCACAATTCAGTGGTGGTGGATACGGAGCCACAGGCTGGTCAGTAAATAAGGGTGCATTACTGTTCGCCGCTACAGAAAATTGGACTGATACAGCACAAGGAACAAATGCTACACTCTATACTACTGAGAATGGAACAACTACGGCTCGAGCTCGCTTAATAGTGGGGGATAAGGGAGATCTCACAATTAACGCTTCTAAGACTACTGCTGGAAGCGATGCAATATTCGTAGGCACAAACGCAACAACGTCGCTTACTGCTGGTTCTGTTGATTACTTCGGAGGCTATAGAGGATCGGCGGTATTAGGCTCAAGCGGAACTGTAACGGCGCAATTCTATGGTCTTAAAGGGGATGCATCAATAGCATCAACAGCAACCAACGCACCTGCAGTCCCTGTCGTAGGATTGTGGGGTGAAGCGAGCAACAATTCTACACTAACAGTAGCGAGGATGTATGCAATTCAAGCTCAGGTGCTCAATTATAGTACTGGAAGTATCACTGATAGCGTTGGAATTAGAGTCAAATCTGCAGTAAGCCTAGGGGGTAGTATCGCCAATAACTATGGACTATACATAGAAAATCAATCAGTCGGTACTGCCGACTACGGTGTATACGTAGCCGGTGCTGACACCTACGCATTATTTGTTGACTCAGGTGCAACAAGACTTGATGGAACACTTGAAGTACAAGGCCTAGCAACCCTTACAAGTGGCCTAACTGTCACTGGGGCAGCAATCAACCTCAACGCATCATCTAACTTCAACACCAACATAAACACAGGTACTTCAACTGGTACTGTCGCGATTGGTAACTCAGCGTCTACTACCGACATACTTGGCGCTACTAACATCAATACATCAGGCACAGCTACAACTACTATAGGTAACGCTGGCGCAGTTGTGACAGCTGTAGGGTCTACTATCAACCTCAACTCTGGCACAATAGTCGGCAACGCTACAACTCAGAACTTATTTAATACAGTAGCTACAACACTGAACCTAGGCGGCGAATCCACGTCAGTGAATATAGGTGCAACAACTGGAACGCTTACAGTCAGAAATGCAAATCAAACATTCGGTAACGCGGCAGGCTCAGGCGTATTCACCAACAACGGCGCAACAGTCAATACAACTCTAGCCCTCACTAACTTTGCTGCTGGTGGCTCTATTGGCTCTGCTGCAACTACCGTAGACATCTACACAGCTATATCAGTCAACCAAACGACTGCCGCTCAAACATTGACTATCCCAGCGCCGACAGCCAACACGATCTACGGCCGAACTGTATTGCTAAGCAACATCGGTACAGCAGGATTCACAGTAAACGGTACCACTATAAATCCTGGTACAAGTACTACTATTGTTTGGAGCAACACCAATGGTGGAGCAAGCTGGCAACTTGCTGGTTCTGGCGGAAGTGGCGTCAGTTCTGTAGGAGCAATATCAGGTTCGTCAAATGCAAACGGCGCAACAATAACAGGCACAACTCTCAACCTAACTGCTGCTGATGGCACGAACGGCGGAGTTGTCACAAACACTACCCAGACATTCGCAGGTGACAAAACATTTAGCGGTGCAGTCACTGCACAAGGGTTACTAACAGGCTCACTTGGTGCAACTATATCTGGCGGAACTATCAGCCTTAACGTAGCAGGCACATCCAACACAGCAATAGGCAATGCAACAGGTACACTTGCCGTCACATCTAGCGCTTTCAACCTCACCACAGCCGGAGCAGTATCTGGTGTCACAACTCTCAATGCCTCAGGCTTAATCACTGGTCTTGGCTACACAGCTGGCGCCGGCTTGATCCAAGGTACTGGTGGACTAACTATCACCGGCACAACGCTCATCAACACTACTGGTACAGCTGCTACAACAATTGGTAACAGCACCGGCACTCTTGCATTACTTGGTGGCAACTCAACTAGCTTGGTAGTTGGATCTGGTGCTAATACAACAACGCTTAACTTCACAGCTCCATCAGGCAACAACACCATAACCTTCCCAGCAGCATCTGGAACTGTGCAATTAGCGCCAACAAGTGGCTCATTTATCCGTCAAATACCGACTACTACTGCAGAAAATACCATTACCCCAACCGCAGCTAGTGTGGTTGGTCTGACTGTTAATGCAACGTCAAATGCAACTGGTGCAACTGGACTTGTCGTAAACCAAAGTAATGCAACTCAATCAGGTCAAATCATCAACCAAACGAATACAACTGGTACTCAAGCTAATGGCTTGCTAATCAATAGAAATACAGCAGGTGGCACAACCACCTCACTGCTTGGCCTCACTAACACTGCAGGTACTGCTACAAACGGCATACTGTTCACTGGCACAATCGGCACAGATATAACCACCGCTACCAACCGTGCACTCACAATAGATTCTAACGGTACTGGCGGTATAACTATCGGCGGTGGAACTGGCGCCAAGACGGTAAACCTAGGTACAGGCGCAACAGGGATTAAATCAATCAATATCGGTGGTACAGCAGCTAACGTCATACGAATTGGTGATACTCAAACAGCTGGCTCAATTAGCCTTGGCGCAGCACTTACAACCGGCACAATCAACATTGGCGGTACCGGCGCACAAACAGGTGCGATTAACCTGGGCAATGGAACTGGAACCCAGACAATCAACCTAGCAGCAGGAGCAGGGGTTAAGACGACAACTCTCGGTTCTATAACAGGAACAAGTACAACTAACGTCAGAAGCGGTACGGGTGGCATAAGTCTACAAGGAAATACTACTATCTCTGGTGCGAATACATTCACATCAGGAACAGGTGCTGTAACCCTAAACGGTGCAACAAGCATCACTGGTACGAATACACTCACTGTAGGCACTGGCCTGACATCACTTGGCGGCGCCCTAACCGTCACCGGCCTCACCACCCTCAACGGTGGCCTCACTGTAGAAACTGGTGACACCTTTACCTTCAATGGTGACGGTTTCACTGACTTTACTGGTGGTGGACTATTTAATGACTCTGGTGTTTTATCGGTAGACACAACATCAGCAACTGGCTTCTTCCGTAACGGCGGCAACAGCTTCGGTGCTACAGCAGTACTAGGCACCAACGATGCCAACAGCTTAGTCCTAGAAACAAATAACCAATCCGCCCTCACTGTTGCTAACGGCGGTGCCGCAACCTTCCAAAACGCCTCCAACTCCACCTCTGCTCTCAGTGTCCTTAATGCAGCAGGCACCACTCTACTTAACGTCGATACAACTAACTCAGTTGTACGTGTTAATGAAGGAGACTTCAGAGTAGGAAACGGAGCTGGAAGCTCACTCCTAACACTAGACTCTGACTTATCAACCAACAGTGCCCGTATAGACTTCGGCTTTGGTGGTGGTAACGGTAGAATTGACTACGGAACAACAGGTGACTTCAACTTCTTCACTGGAGGAGTAAATAGACTAACCCTAAACTCTACTGCATTAACTACATCTTCTGGAGTTGGGCTTACTGTAAATGGGGCAGGTCTGTTCCAGAACGATAGTAACTCTGTTTCAGCGTTTGCAATTAATAACGCCGCTGGTAGCTCATTGTTCGAAGCTGACACGACTAATGGTCGAGTTGGAATTAATACGACACCATCTATAACTGGTTCTGATCTAGAAATTAGCAGGCTGACTGGTAACGACGTTGAAGTGTTCTTCAAGCCTGCATCTGGGGGGCAAACAGTACTTTATCTAAATGGTGGCGATGGTAATAATAACTTAAACATTATTGCAGATGATACCAACGAAAGCTTGACTTTAACTGCTAATGGCTCGACGATAGCGACTAATTTCGCAGGGTCAGTATTTAATCGAGATCTTACGGTTAATGGGGCAGGTCTGTTCCAGAACGATAGTAACTCTGTTTCAGCGTTTGCTGTCAACAATGCAGCAGGCAGTTCGTTGCTAGAAGCAGATACTACTAACTACCTGCTCAAGGTTGCGCCGACACAGTTCCTATCATCAGGAACAACTCAAGACTTCGCAGTTAGCGGTTCACTAACTGGTGTCGATAGTTTCTCAACCATTGCAGTGAACGCAACAGCTCCAGCAACTATCGTCACACTTCCAGCGCCAGCAGTAGGTGGCCAGGTGATCGGCCGCGTCATATACGTGACTGCAGTGAATGGATCTAACGACTTTACTCTACGCCTAGGCGGTACCGCAATAGATATCGGTATGAAAGCAAACTCTACAGCAACGCTCATCTGGAACGGTACTGGCTGGACAGCTGCTGGTGCGTCTAGTTCTACTGACCTTCAGTCTGCATACGCCAACACCTTAAGCAGCGCCGGTGGTGCAGAAATACTCCTAAACCCAGCTGGCGGTGCTGCAGATGGTCTGACAATTCGTAACAACAATGTCACTCCAATCAATGGCGGTATCCTAGAAATTCAATCAGCTATAGGAACAAACTTGTTCTCAGTTAACAACATAGCAACAGAATTCGCCGCCAACGGTGGTGCAGAAAACTCAGTTAGCTTTGGATCAGACTGGGAGAGTGTTGGTACAGTAACACTAACGCGCAACACAACTCCTGCCGATACTGCAACCGGTACTGGTTCGGTGTCTGTCGTCACAAATGCGACGAACGAAGGTGTCAGAAACAATCTCACCACCAACCTAACTCCAAGCACACAATACCTAGTATCATTTACCGCCAAAACAGCATCTGGCACTTTAGATAACGCCGATCTAGACGTGTACTATTCACGTAACGGTGGCGGAGCTGTAGCGGCTTGCGACAACAGAAGTATCGAAGATATTGTCGCCACTGGCTTCACTAAGTTTACCTGCACAATTACAACTGATGGCACAGGAGCAAGCAACCCAGACCTTATCATTAGGCAGACTGATGGTAGTAACTTCACGATATTTATTGATAACTTGTCAGTGACAGAAAACAGCGCAAACTCCGAACCTGACAACGTACAAATTGGTGGTGGTATCAATGGTGGACCAGTGACACTATTTACACTAGACCGCGCATCAGCTCCACCAGTTGCAAACGGTAATCAAACCTTCCTAGGATCAATGTACTACGATACAACATCTGGCCGTATCCAATGTTACGAATCTGATGGCTGGGGTGCCTGTGGTTCTGCTCCTAATAACTATGTCAACTTAACGCCAGAATACCCAGGTTCAGTACTAAACGGTACTGGCGTCGGTACAATGACAGCTGACTTCTGTGCAAACGATGCTGACTTGTCGGTTAACTCAACATTCTGTGCAGCTGGTGAAGCACTAAACTACTACAACTGGACATCACCGCAAGCAACCGAACAAGAATACAGCATCTACGTCACCTACCAATTGCCGGCAGCGTTCAAATCATTCGACAGCAACAACACAGTACTACTTACAGGACGAGTCAGCAGCACATCACTAGCTGAAGTGTCATATGAAATGTTCCGTCGCACAACTGTCGGCACCGACGATATCATCCCTTGTGGAACCGAAACGACCATTAACGCCAGCGCAAACGTCTGGGAAACAACGCCAATTAACGGCGACGAAGCAACCGCCTGTGGATTCGACACCAGTAGCGCCGATGAGTTCGTCGTATTCAAGATAAACCTCAAAGCCAGTCAGAACGCCAACGCCTACGTCTCAACCCTCAGCTTCACCTCAATAGGCCAATAAAATCAGTAAAAGAAACCGTACAAAAATACCCATAGCATTTACCCAACCCAACCACCCAAAAAAACTAAAAGTCTCCACACAACACACAACACACAACCTCTTCATTGCGTACAAGGTCTAACCTTGTACGCAATGTGGTATAGTCATAACATGCCAAGCAAAAATACTATTAGGAATTTTGACGTCAATTCTATGTATCACGTGTATAACAGGGGAAACAATAAGCGTGATATATTTCTAGACGATAAAGATTACGTTGTTTTTCTAAGTTATCTAAAATTCGCTTTACTAACGGATAGGGAGTCTAATGAGCTACCAAAGATAGATACTCAATTAATATCTAGTGCAGCTCGGTTCAATATGAGGAGACTTGGTCTGCAGGGGAAGCTGGAGCTAGTTTCGTACTGCTTAATGCCCAATCACTTCCATCTACAGTTTTTTCAATACGATATAAATGCAATAGAAAAGTTGATGAGATCAGTAATGACAGGATACGTAGCTTATTTCAATAAAAGGCATGATTGTAGCGGGGGCTTGTTCCAGGGTACCTATAAAGCCTCACATATTAATACTGAAGGCTATTGGCAGCATATCTCTAGATACATACACTTGAATCCAATAGATTTAGGTGTAAATTTCAATAACTATAAATACTCCAGCTATAAATATTACAGTGGTGAAGCTAAAGCAGAATGGATGCAGCCAAGTAAAGGTATGAGCGATATGAATAGCAAAGAGTACAAAGATTTTCTAGATTCCTGGCTTGATAAGCGTAAGGATATGAAATTTCTTAAGGAAATACTAGCCGACCAATAGCGTTATATTGCGTACAAGGTCTAACCTTGTACGCAATATAAAAAAAGTGTTCAAAAAGTATAGATTATACTGTTGATTACATTGAGGTTATGGTAAAATAATGAGTACAAGAACTGATACAAAAACAATAAAAGGCGCGCTTTATGAGAACCAGTCTTGTCTTAAAGAAGCTACAGAGTAGTAAAAACAAATTACTCTTTAAGCTTTCAGAGATAGGAATTACACCTACCGACCGTATGCGGTATGTACGTCTGAGATTCAGGCGTTTTTGGCATGAAATGCACCCTGTTAAGCGGGGTAGTTACTTATTTCTTGCCGTATTGATGTCATTTACGATGTTGACTGAGTCACTAGCTCAAGTGCCAGTTGCTAGTTTGAGTCGTATTACGCCAGAAATTAATACATTATTACCTCAAGAAGTTCCGTCGTATGCTAGTTATCTAAAATTCAATCAGCAAACGAATGAGTTTGTCTTCAATGAAGGCTATACTCCAAGCAGTAATGGTTTGGGGACAAGTTCTCGCCCGCAATATACCGGTACATTCCCACTCAATGGGTCTGAGCCTATTAGTATTACTGACCCTACTAGTAGTACTTCTATTGCGATTAAGCCGTTGTTTGATGTTGGTGATGGGCAGAGAGACAGTAATAGGCTTGTCTACCCGCTACCTGGGAGAGATGCAATAAAAGTAGTGAGCTTAGCTGGCATAGGCTATAAAGAAGATATTATCTTGAACAGTTTTCAGGGAGATGCTTTAGCGTTTTCTTATGAGCTAGAATTACCAAATAGCATTGAAGCACGGCTTGAGCGGGATGGCTCAATTGGATTCTACGGTGTCAGTTCAGAGCTACTCGGAAATATCACAACGAGTACAGAAAAAGACGCTAAACTTTTGGAAGAGGCACGTAGTAATGCTGTAAAAAATACACTTTTGTATAAAATACCTGCGCCATACATCATAGAGTACGACAAGAGAGAAACTAACGTAGATGTGTATTTTGAACTTGATGGTGATATTTTAACAACAAAAACAACCAACCTACGTGGTGCAAATTATCCGCTTACTATTGACCCAAGTGTCTATGTAGAAACCGCACGAAAATTCATGCGTGGAAATAATGAATCCAATGTAGACTTTGATGTTAATAATGAATTAATTCAAAAAGGCACAACAACGGGTGCTCGATTTGATAGTTGGGCTCCAACACTCGACTTGCCAGCTGGTCGATTCGATGGTGCTTCTACTGTCGCAGGCGGGTACACCTACTACACAGGAGGTGTGGGGGGTGATGGGGTTACTATAGATGACACAATTGCATACGTTCGTTCGGCATCGTCAAGTGGTACATCAACAACAATGAACATCGGTACAGCCGCTACTAATCGACTTGTTTTAGTGATGTTAGACAATGAAGGAGAAGCTGACGATCTTAGCTCGGTTACCGTAGCTGGAAACGATTGTAGCTTAGTTCAGAGAGCAAGAAATACGGATGGTTTAGGTAACGAAACTGAAATGTGGTACTGCGATGAAGGTGACCTAGGGGCATCTAACGGTTCGGTAACCATAAGCGCCACTGGTGGTGACGGCGGGTGGGGAATAGTTACACACCTCTACACAGGCGTGGATCAATCAGGGCCATTTGATAGCGAAATAGAACAAACAGTTGCTAGTGGTACGACGATTTCTGTTGAAAATGTAAGCGTACCAGAAGACGGGCTCGTGGTCATGTCAGCTGCGCATGGTGGCGGTGGCTCTATAACTAGCTTCACCTCGCCACTTATTGAGCGAACAGATGATAATGCACTTACAAGTTCTGCGGTATTCGCAACCGCTAGTGCTGTAGAGGCAATAGCGCAAGTCGATAAAACATATGTGGCAACAACATCTGAAGGGATGCTTCGAGCAACAAGCATCGTGGCATCCTGGGATCATGCATCAACCGGTGTTTCTGGCAGTGAGGTACGAGAAGACGTGTATTGGGCAAATATCGATGACAACAGCGGTGCTTTAACTGCACCTAACCCTGGATCTGGAGCATGTGCAAGCTGGTGTAGTGAGGATCTGTATGATCTACCAGAGGAGCGACGAGCCCATAGTCTTGTTGCCTATAATGGGTTTTTGTATGTCATTGGTGGTGAAGATAGCGCAGGTAATCTAGAAAATACGATATACATAGCTAAAATTGGTGCCAACGGCGAGCCAAGCCTCTGGCATCCAACTGATAGTAATCAAGATAATTGGGTGTACTGGTATAGCGATACGTCACTGCCAAATGCTGTGCGCTATTCTACGGCATCTGCGTACAACAACAGATTGTATTTTTTGGGAGGCGAAACAGCGGCGTCTACTGGTGGCACTGGAACAGTATTGTTTGCAGATATTCAACCGACTGGAACGCTAGGAGCTATAACGTCAAATGGACTCATCGATATGTCTACAAACCGTCATCAGCATACCGTAGAAATTTATAATGATGTGATGTACGTCATTGGTGGTGATTCGAGTTCGAGTGGTACGCTTTTGGACACTGTCGAATATGTGAAGCTAGCGAGTGACGGAACTTTTAGAGGCTCGTGGGAATCTACCGAGAGCTTTTCTACTGCACGACGTACAAATGGTGGCGATTTCACGACTATATACGGCGCCTACATGTATATTATGGGTGGCTGCACGGCTGTATCTGGTGGTGACTGCGATACAGTCGGTAGTGATATACAGCTGGCAAGTATCAATGCAGACGGTAGTCTGAGCGAATGGGGGGATGCAGATAACGAAAGTAATAACAGAGTAGGCTACGGTCTGCATGCATGGCGCAATCACCTATATAGATTAGGTGGGTGTAGTGCAGTGATTGCCGGTGATTCCTGCAGCTCTCCGCTAAATAGTTCTAATGTCGGTGAAATCAATCAGGATGGCGATGCATCGACAGTGAGCATATCCGAGGCAGATGGCCAAGGTGACTGCGTGGGCGCAGATCCTTTTAACTGCGATTTGCCGTCTGATGGCAGTGGTAATCCCGGCGATGATGCTGGTGAGATCGGGCACATGTTAAACGGAACTGTTGTAGTAAATGGTTTCCTTTACGCTATTGGCGGCTGTCCCGACTACGACTGCAGAGGTACAAATCCTGGACCAAGAGATGTGAGTGCGAATGTAGCGTATGCTCAGATTGCAAGCGATGGAAGTTTGCGTCAACCAGCAACTTGCATAGGTGATTATTACGGAGCATGGTGCGTTGATGATACGAACGTTATTTATGAAGAGGACGCATATTATTCAACCGGAACGATTTCGCAGACAGGAACAACGGTAACAGGTACGGGTACTAATTTTCCAAATGGTGGAAATAATACGTCGGTAGGCAAACGGATACAGTATGCAGATGGCACAACGGCGGTCATTACTTCACGTAACAGCGGCACATCATTAACCGTTAATAAGACGAAAACAGTGACTGCCGGCAGTAGCTACGGGCTGCACTACAACGGAACTGCAGCTCCTGGTATGACGACATTCAATGGACAGATTTACGTTATAGGTGGGCTAAATGGTCTGCGCAATAACGAGGATATATTTACCGTAACCACAAACGCAGATGGGTCACTTGCAGGCAACTGGGATAGACAAGATTTTGATGATATCGGAGTTATTACAAGAGACTTATCGTATACCTATGCCTTTACGCGTGCAAATCCAAATGAAGCGAGCACATATCCGGGTAATTTATTCATAGTTGCTGGTTGTGGAGGTTCTACTGGTGCATCATGTTCTGGTGGAGATCACCGTACGGAAGTCTATAAGTGTAATATTCTACCAAATGGTAGCATAGAAGAAGCAGACGCAGATGATTGCACGACTGCTGGGCAACTACAGATGCCCCAAGGAATCAGTCTGCACGCTGGAACAATATATGCTAACTATATCTATGTAATTGGAGGATTTACGGAGGGCTATGGAGCTACAGGTGACAGAGACACGGTGTATTATGCACGGATAGACGATAACAATGATATTGTTCCAATTGCCGGTGAAACCGACTGGGAACTATCGCCGAATTTACTCTCAACACCGCGTCGTCGTGGATCAGCTTTTGGCTACAACGGCTATATATATGCGGTTGGAGGTTACGATGATAGTGATGAATCAATTATTCCCGATATTGAGTTTGCTAAGGTCAATGTATCTGACGGATCCATCGGTGAATTTTCTGTATCAGATGTGACGGTTAACCAGCGATGGGGACTTTCTATGGCGGTATCTAACTCGTATGCATACGTTATAGGAGGCTGTAACGTTGGGCCAAGTCCAGGTGGATGCAGCAGTTTTGAACCGTCAGTGCAGACATTCCAGCTCTATAACAACGATTCAGGCGCAATCAAAAACTACACTGAATCAACAGGGGATTTCAGCACACTTAACGATCGCATTGGATCAAGCGCAACGGTACTTAATGGAAATGTATATGTGGCTGGCGGTATGTCTGGTGGATCAGCAACTGACGATGTGCAGGTAGCCACGCTCAACCCTAACGGAACTATTGGGTCGTGGGCTAACGCCGGCACTTTGCCTGCCGCCCGTGCCTATGGTCAGCTAGAAACTGCCGGCGGGTCGCTGTATTATATTGGTGGTCAAGACACTGCAGGTGATGAAAAATCAGAAGTGTTCTACGTTACACCAACGGGCAGTGGTGGTCCATCAAGTGATGTTATACGTACAACAACATACAAACTTAATGGCTCTGAATTCAGCGGATTAAACTACACCCTGGACTTACAGGAAGACTTATCGAGTGATTATTTTGCTATGGTAGCAGGTGGTGATGGAACAGGGGGTAGAAACGGACCTGATACAAATCAAGTACGTGTTGATGGAGATCCGTTTGGTGATTTACCGAGTACAACGGCAGCTAATGATATACGCTTAGAACGCGGCATAGCAGCTGATGCATGGGTTGGTACAGTGACTATTGTTGAATGTATTTCTAGCTGTACTACAGACGGGTTCCAACTTTCTGAGGTGTTAGATGTATCACTAGCTAATGACAACGAGTTAACTGATGTTACGCTGGCTTCAGCTCATTCAAGCCGTACAGTTCCATTTGGAGGGTATTTGGGTGGTGGCTTATCGACGTCAGAAGGAAATGCTAATAACTTCAGTGCAACAGCCGGTGTACGCGTTAGCAAAAACAGTACAAATCAGATCAGAATTGAAAGAGATGAAACAGTACAAAACGCCAGCGCAGCTGATGTGACTGTCTATGTCGTCGAGTGGGGAGGTAGCTGGGACGTACAAGAAATCGACTTTAATAACTGGAATTCAGGTAGTGATAATGTTGACAACACTGGCGATTACTCTACTCAATCGATAACCTCTGCTGAGCGCGATAATACATGGGTCTGGAAGTCTCCAGGTACTTCTCAAGATGAGGGACTAGGTGATGGTTCATTCGGCAAGGTTGTCACGCTAGGTGACGGAGTGAACCAAAACTCATCAGAAACAACTGTAGCCCTTGGCTCATGGCATAGCGACGCGGTGCGCAACGACACGGTTTACGTTATGGAGCACAGCGATTTGGCAGTCGATCATCGATTCAAAACAACTTCTAACGACGGTTCAAGCTTTACTCAATCGGTTGATGCTGCTATCGAATCAGAATCGGTGAGCACATCCGGTAACGTGACGAGTTCTGAAGGATACAGGATACCAACGTACTACTACTCAGACAATGGACAAGGAACAGCTTATTCACGTGTTGCTGGGTGGAGTCACTATTTTAGTAATGACACTACTGTCAGCTTGGCCAAAAGCTACACAGGAAACAACCAAGCAGGCTGGATACAATCAGTGGATTTTGGAAATAATGCTGGCGGTAGCGGTGGTCCTGTGGCAACATGGGCAACAGCATCCAATGGGTTGCCAGGTGATAGATCTAGGCACGGTGCGACAGTGTGGAACAACAGATTATTTGTGCTTGGTGGCCTAAATGATAGTGGTAATTCAACCAATACTGCCTACATATCACCGCAGCTTAACTCTGGTGGTGATATTACGTCGGCTTGGGCCAGCGACACTGATGTGTTTGACGTTGCTCGGAGCGGCGGTACAGCTGTTGCATATGCAAATAACCTTTATATTTTGGGCGGGAATGACGGGACTAATTTCTTTAATGACGTGCAATTTACCCAAATAAATAGTGATGGAACGCTCGATGAATGGCGAAATACGGCTAGTTTGCCGCGTCGAGTCAGTGATTCAGAAGGATTCGCTGCAAATGGATTTATATACTTGGTCGGCGGACGGTCAGATTACGGCCAATGTAGCAACAACACCTACGTTGCGCCAATAAGCGCCAACACAACGATTACCTCCGGTAACAATCCGACTGGAACAGGCGTATGGTTCAAAACAAATATTGAGTTTGAAGGAGAGCGCCACAGCGCAGCAGTTACCTATAATGAAGGAAAGGTGTATTTGTTCGGCGGCGGCTGCGAGACTTTTTCTGCGTCGTCACTCGGTGCATACACATTTGATAGTTTCGGTGACAGTGACACATCTGCTTGGACTTTTGTAGCTAACCCTGGTAATGATGGCCTAAACAACAGTAACAACTCTCGTGAATGGTCTTATGATGTTGACGAAACTCCTTCCGGTGGCGTAGGGCCTAGTTCAGGACGAGGAGGAAATCCAGATGGATATGTATACACTGAAGCATCTGGTGCCGCCTCGTGGAACGACACCTACACTATGACTAATAACACGACGATAGACGCAACAACTCTAGATTGGACAGTTAATTTCTACTGGAACCAGCGAGGCGACAATAACCATGCCGAGCTAGAGCTGCAAACCAACGAAGCTAGCGCAGGCTGGGTGACAAGAGGCACATTCGCTGGTGATCCAGAAGACGTAGGGACGGGCGGCACAAGTACCTGGAACCTAGAGGCAGTTGATCTTTCGAGTGTTATTTCTAATGCCTCTACACAAGTGCGGTTTTTGGTGACATTCCCACCGGATAATGGCTCTGGTGAACATTGGCATAATGATTTTGGACTAGACTCTATATCTTTGAGTGGTACGGACTTAAGCGCATCAACTGAACTAACCTCTAACCAGCATTATTACGGCACGATCAAATCACAACCACAAATAGCTCAATATTCATACTACGTTGATGCAGATACTAACGTCGCACCAAATGCATGGTTACTGAACGGCGTTGATAACAACATTGGTGCTCGCTGGCAGTTTGGCTACCGCTCAGCCGCAGATTCACAGAACGTATTCGTAAAAGAGCCGTTCACAGGTACCAATGGTAACGATGTGTCAACTGGTTCAGTGTTCGACGACTGCTATGCGCTTAATGGCGCAACTAATAAATTTGACAATACTCAGAGTGTATCAGCATCGACTTCCGTAAGAATGACCGTAGCGGCCGCATCTAACTCAGCAGCCGCATGCTACAAAGATTTGCCAAGTACAACAGTGCGCTATGATAGTTTCTATGTCCGTCCAGACAACTATGCAGCTACGGGAATAATTCTATATGCGACATCTGGAGGAGGCGAAGATGTGGGGAGGCTACGACTTGATGGTACTACCGGAGATTTAGAGCTGCAGGATAAGTTTAATACTGAAGACACCATAGCTGCTTTGGCACTTGACACATGGCACAGAGTCGAAATAGGCTTTTTTAATGATTCAATGACAGTGAGAGTATACAGGGGTGCCAATTTGAATGGTAGCATTGCAGACGACGAAAAAACAATAACGCTTGATAATGCCGCAACGAACAGCTTTGACTATGTCAGGATTGGACTCACCGGCAATAACGGGTCTTCCGTGTATGAAATTAATTTTGATGATTTCAAGTCATCAAGCACAAACTGGATAGGTAGTCCAAACAAGGTATGGGGGCAAAATACAAACTTTGGCGACGTAACGCTAGGAAACGTCGAAGAGTATACGCCGCTTGATCAAGACGGGGTGGATACTAACTTTGCGCGGTGGTTTTACGTTACTGTTTCTATCGATGCCTCGCAAACCTACGGCTACCCCGATGATGTTACCAGAGGTCCAACCATAGATGACATGAGTATATTCTTTGTTTCCGACCCGAACAAGCGCCTGAGGCACGGTAAAACGTTCATACAAGGCCAGGAACAACCATTAGACACCCCACCACCTGGTTACTAATGCTACTATATAGCTATTATGGGTAAAATAAATCGTAATGAATCAGAAAGACTCAAAAAGCTTTTTGGCGATGATGTTGATGAGAAATCAGATGACTTTTTTAGCACATCTAGAAAGTCATCCAAAAAAGACGCCGAACAGTCTCAATCAGACATAGACCCTATCGCAACCATTAAAGAGTTGCTTAGTCCAACTCTCCATAAAATACGTTTGAAATACAAATATAAATTTCTTCCAAAAATAAAAAAACTAATCGCATCATTTGGTCCAATACGCTTAGCGTTAAGCGGTGTTGTAGTGCTGTTCTTAGTTGTTGGGTTCGGATTGGTTCGTGGGGCATCAAATAGTAACAACGATACTTCGTCGGTGCAGGGTGTCAGTTCAGAAGCCGCTATAGAAGCTCCATTTGAGGTGCTGGAAGCACCGGATAACGCTCAGCCAGCTCGCTATGATTCAGAAAAAAAGGTTTCAAACTTCCAAGATAGCTTAGAAGGTAAACGACTAGTGGTCAGTCAACAGCAAGTGCCAGAAAATAAAATTGATAATGAGTTTTTTGTATTCGAAGTTGCTCAGAGTTTTAATATAGATAAAGAGTTTCCAAGCGATAAAGGTGGTGTGTTCATAGGCGAAAACCAAGAGCAACAAGTCCAAACTGCTATTTTCCGCTCTAATGACGTTCTAGTTTTTATACAGATAGAATCGATAGTTAATCCCAACACACTCATAGAGTATATTAATAATTTATAAGCATTAACACCTCGATTTGTCTATTTTAATTGTTATTATAACAACATATACCATTAATTTTTTGTAGTATGTCGAGTATTATCTGTTATATTTCTTACATAAACTGTGGATAACTTATACTGCTTTTGTTTAAAATTGAGTCAATTTTGTATACACTAATAACAGATCTGAATGACAATAAAAACAGATCAAAATAAATAATTATGATACGACTCGCAAAGTCTCATAGAAGTAGAATAAACACTGCTTCGCTTACTACCTACCGCAGGTACATTATCCTGTTAGCTTTTGTAGTGTCTTTTTTGTTTCTTTCATCTGTAAAAGTTATTGCATCAAACCTAGGAGAAGAGTTTACTACCAATAATTCTTTCTCTACTGGTGTCGTTGTCAGTCTTGACCAAGATAACCCTGAAAGTATCGAATTCTCCTCTCTCTCTAACAGCGAATATCTACTTGGTGTCGTTACAGAAAAGGGGAGCAATACGGTCACCTATGCCAAAGATGAATCTCAGGTCACAGTTTCTCTAACAGGTGAAGTCATAGTCTACGTTAATGATGCCAATGGCCCCATTCAGGCTGGTGATTTCATAGGAGCTTCTTGGCTTGAAGGCGTTGGCATGAAAGCGATTACTCAAGACAGGCAGAAGTTAGTTGGTGTTGCTTTAGAAGATTTCAATGAGGAAGAAGCTGATCAATACGGAGAAATAGACACTTCTGAAGGCAAAAAAGATGTTTCAATAGACGCAATACGAGTGAGGCTTTTTGATAAAGAAGGGTCTAATAATTTATCAGATGCAGACCGAGGCGTCGAAAGTATTCTAGAAAACATTGCTGGTAAATCGGTGTCATCTACTAGGTTGCTCGTCGTTTCGCTTATATTTGTGTTTGCTGTTGTGTTGTCTGGTTTCTTCATAGCCTCATCTATCAAGGGGAGTTTTGTTTCGATCGGTAGAAATCCTTTAGCAAGTGACTCTATCTATCGTAGCCTCAGCCACGTCACACTAGTCTCAATAGCAATTATTTTAATAGGCACATTTTTGTCATACATTGTACTGGTTATCTAAATGCTAGAACGTAAAAAGACCACCCCACAACAACAGGCTAATACCATAGATTCTGTAGTGCAACCAACTACTACTGCTAAAATAGCCTACGATGACTCTTCTTTAGAAAATAGCTCAAACCAATCCTCAGTCCCTGAAACAACTACCTTTCACTCAACAGGGAACCCTCAGTTAGAAAAATCTAAAATAGATAAAAAACTAAAAAGAAAGATCCTGACAACAAGTATCCTTCCGGTGCTGATAGTGCTGTTATTTATAGCCACTGTTGCAGGTTTACGTTTTAGCACTAGCGATGACACAGAAGATGCCATTATCACAAGACAATCACCAGTTAACACCATAGACACCTCCAAGCTCCCAGCTATCCCATTTACTAATCCTAACCGCTCTATCTCTGAGATCGTCTTCAACGAGACAGTCGTTGCTAACG
>Ga0307980_1000457_pt1 | contig 19075 bp, 17 predicted proteins | sample OrgLakmetage1060_FD_201817 | JGI IMG/M metagenome (GOLD analysis project Ga0307980, IMG submission 201817) | Saline water microbial communities from Organic Lake, Antarctica - #1060 | ecosystem: Environmental > Aquatic > Non-marine Saline and Alkaline > Saline | place: Antarctica: Organic Lake... | reverse complement strand
TTGTAAATAGGGTAGTTAAGTTCTTATCTCAATTTGAAATGAAGAAGATATATATTGAAGCAAATAATCAAGGACTACCAGTATTTAATTTGTTGCAACAACATTTGTTTAATAAGATAGAACCTTTCAATACTACAGCAGTAAGTAAGCCATTAATTATAAATAATCTTATAGCAGCATTTTCAACTAAGGAAATAAAGATAATCGATAATGATGTATTAAAGAATGAATTGGAGAGCTTTGAAGAGAAGTATAGTAGCACAGGTAAGGTACAGTTCAGTGCACCAAGCGGAATGAACGATGACTGTCCCATGAGTCTAGCAATAGCCTGGGAGTGTTATAATAAGAACAAGCATCAATTCATAGCAATTGAGTTTTGATTAGAGGCATATATAAAAATATTTAGATAAAAAAGAAAAGATATGGTTAAGATTAAATTTGGAGAAGACATATATGAATTACCAACAACATGGAATGAAGTTAAGATATTTCATTACCAAGAAATAAAGAAGTTAGACTATGCTGAATTAGGTAAACTAAAGTATATTATAAAAGTAGTTCAAGTATTCACAGGTCTACCTGAACAAGCAATCATTAATTCACCAGCATCAGCACTTACAAAGATATATGAGGTAATTAGTTTTATATATACTGAACCTATGACCAATGAAATAACAAATAAGTTTCTAATTGGTGATGATGTATATACACTTAAAGAATTCAGTGACTTAACAACAGGTGAGCGTATATCACTTGAAGTATTACTAGAGAATGAGATAGACGATGTATTCCCTGAGATAATGGCAATACTATTCCAGAAGAACGATGAGACCTTCAACGCTAACACAATGAATACAATAGCAGATGATATAGCAACTGAGGTGGGGATAGGTCAATTATATGGTGTGTTACTTTTTTTTTGTCAAGTCGAAAAAACCTTTTTAGTCAATATCCAAAATTATTTAGTAGTGCAGAAGGAGATACAGAAGATGGAGAAAATGACGAAGACGAAGAGGATGATATACAAGACAAAGAAGAAGATGAAACAAATATCAGACTATATTGGAAACAGTTTGTCAACACACTGGCAGAAGGGCGATGGTTGGATGAAGAGAAGGTTTATAAAACAAACTTCGTAGCAGCGTTAAATCATATGTTGTATAAGGTTATAAAGCAAGAGCAAGAAATAAAGCGTACATCAGGTAATAGATTATTATAAGAATAGTCGCTACAATATTAGATATTTAAAATAAAATAGAAATATGGGAACATCAAAATCATTAACAATAAACCAAATCGTAGAAATCTTCAATGATTTTGCTAATAGACATTTACAGATAAATGATTTTTATATTGGTGCCGTCGATAAAATTGGTGATAGTAAAGAATTCGTATACCCATTATTCGCTGCTATACCAGGTGATATAATCATAGGTAGTAACCAATCAAATGGTATACAACGTACAGCAGAGTTTAGATTTACTATACTAGCAGCTGACCTTGAGAAGAGAGATGATAGCAACGAAACAGAACTAAGAAGTGATATGGTTCAAATACTATCAGACTTCATTGCAGAATGCGATGAGAATGAATTCTTTTACACCAATCAAATTGAAGTTATTGGTGACTTAGTAATGACACCCTTCACAGAAAGGTTTAGTGACCTTGTTACAGGTTACGCATTACAGTTCAACTTAAGAGTACCATTTCGCTACCTTTATTGCGAAGCTCCAGCAGCTATTAAAGAAGATAAAAAAATAATTGGAGATTGCTAATGACAACTGAAGAATTAGAAAAAGCGGTTAATAAGTTTGGTATTGATACGGTAGTAGCCATTGGTGCTGCATTGAAGAGCGTAGGAGCGGATAACACTGGTCAGTTAATTAATAGCCTAAGGACAGAGCTTAAGGATACTGGTGATGGTATTGCGATGATGATAAAGGGTGATGAGTATTTTCAAAATATTGAAGAGGGTAGATTACCTGGGAAGCAACCACCATTAAGTGATATAGTTAAATGGGCCAAGAGTAAAGGATTACCAGAAGGAGCAGCATTCCCAATAGCTAAAAATATTGGTAAATTTGGTATAAAACCAAAACCAGTATTACAAGAAATAATTAAATCAAATGAATTCACTAAAAATTATAAATTAATTAGTAAAGCATATGCTAAGGATATAGCAAAAGAAATAAGTAGTATAATAAAAGAAACTAAATAATGACATTTCAAATAGTAAGAATACCAGCATTAATGCAACCAGTATATAATCCAATGATATATAGTGTAAATAGTACTAATTGGAATGAACCAGGATTTAGATATACATCTGATATATTTCTTAATGGTAGTAAGATACCAAACGCTAGGTATAATACATCAGAATACGTAACAAATACAGTATCAACATTAACTAAAGCACCTACTTTTAACCAATCACAATATTGGGATAGTAGTGATATAGCACAATCTTTTTTAAGTTATAACTTCACAGGTGATACTAGATTTATAACACCAAGTGGAAATAACACTGTTGCATTCCTAGAAAATACATTATCTGATAAGACATTTGCTTTAGATAAAAGTGTTGGTGCAATTACAATAGGTACATTTATCTTTAATGGTGGAGAAGATAGAAATGATTTTAAAATTAATGAAGAATTCGATACTTATTTCTATAAATACTTACCTGTATACGCACAATTAATTGGTGGAAGTGGTAATTTCTTAACTCATTTCAATACAAGAGAAGTTACTTTAGAAGATACTGGTACACTAGCTTGTTTTAATGGTGTATTCAGTGGTAAAAGTGCTCCAGAGGTAACTTGTGATACTGACGCATTTGATATTACTACTTATGTAGGTGGTGCAGTAAGTGGTGAATGGACCTATCCAAATAAATATAGAAATGATGAAAATACTTATGATTATTTAGGTGATACAGTAAGGTCAACCAGAAATGCTAGAATAACTATACCAGCGTATCCAAAAAATCTTAAGCAGTATGCCCCTTGGTGTTTTGATGATAATTTTTTTACTGGTGATTTCGGAATGATTTCAACTGAACCACATAACTTTGAGGTCGGAGATGAGATATACGTGTATCAAGACCCAGGCTACATACATGGCGATTACAATGGCCTTACAACTGTAACAAGAATTATTTCACCTTATATAATTGAAACTGATAAACCTTGGTTAGGTAATACACCAGCAAATGGTGGTAGTGTTGTAACTAAATCAACAGTACTTAAAGTGGATGATACGATACTAAACGTTACAGGTGTAACTAATAACGCTGGTTTTCCTGAGTTCCACTTCGATACAAATATTGAAGATATATCACCATTTGCAGAAATAGTTACCTCTGGTATGACAAATTATAACTTAAATGACAACCGATTTATAGCTATCTTAAACAACCCTAATAGTTGTGTAGTCATAACAGCTTTAAATGGTAATGACACTGGAAAAGCGTTAATACGAACTCGTATGCCATTATCAAGTGAGAAGTTTTTAGTTGATAATACAAGTTATAATATACAATTTTCAAAATATAGTGCTGATACATTAACCTATATAACATATGGTCGTGGTGCTACATTTAATATAGTAAATAGATGTAGTAAAGATAAGAGAATTGAATTATTCTGGTTAAATAAATTAGGGGCATTTGATAGTATATTAACTCACCAACAAAACACAAAGACTATTGAGTTTAATAAAGAGAGTTATGGTAAGAGACTTGGTGAGTTTGTTAGAGATAAGCGAGGTACAGGTTTTCACGGTTATAATTATTCAACTATGGATTTTGAGCAACAAAATTTTAATGGTAACCAAAAGACTAAATATACAGTAACAACTGATTTTTTAACGGAAGAAGAAGGTGAGCGTATAATTGAGTGTATGGGTAGTAATGTCGTTTTTATGTATGAGAATGGAGTGTTTACACCAGTAGTAACTACAATTGAAGATGTCACTGTTAAGACAAAAAGAAATAATAAACTTATAAATTATTTAATCTCATTAGATTTAACATATAATCGTTTAAGTCAACGTAGATAATAGGTCGTACTATAAATGATATTTAAATAAAAAACATATGTCGAATAAGAGTAAGTTATTTATATACGATAAAGAATTAGCTAGTGATGCCGTAATAACTAACGGTGATTTCAATGGTAATTTAAATGGTTGGACAGTTACACCAAGTGCTAATTGGACCTATGATAGTGGAAGAGCATCAGCGAAGTTAGGTAATACTGGAACCATATCACAATCGGTTAGTGGATTAGTGATTGGTAAGGAATACACCATCAAGTTTTTTATGTCACATCCAAGTACTGTACGTACAGATGGAGGAAGCTTAAGTGTTACTATAAACGGAGCGACTACTGTATACTCTAATGCTGGTTGGAAGGAAATTACATTTATATATACCACATCAGATACATTAACATTAAGTCAAGACAGTGATTTTAACGGTATAATTGATAAGATAAGTATTGAGTTAACAACTAATAGTAGAACTAACTATACCAATACATATCGTGAAATATTTTTAAGTGACGATGAGTTCGTTAACCTTAACTTTGCTGTGGCAGATGTTGCCACAATAAACTCACGTAACTCTTCATATAGTCAATCTATCACTATACCAGCTACAGCTGAAAATAATTTAGTATTTGAACACCTATATAATATAGATATTGAAGATACCAATCTATATTTGAATAAGAAAAATGGGGCCTTATTGTATTATGGTGATGCATTAATCATTGATGGTATATTAGAATTAACATCGGTTAATAGAAATGATTTCAACAATGTAGTTAGTTATACAGTAATAGTAAGAAGTAATGTTAAAACATTTTCTGATGAAATATCAGATAAGTTTATTACAGGAAATAACGATTTCACTAAGGATATAGATTTTAGTGAGTATGACCACGTATTTACTACACTTAACATTAGGAATACTTGGAGAGATGGTGACACACCAGCTTGGCCAGCATTACCAACCGAGAAATATGGTAGTGGTTATTATTATCCAATAATTGATTACACAAATATTGAAAGTAATGTTAGTTTAAATTATGAAGATTTTAGACCAGCAATATATGTCAAGGAATTATTCGATAAGATAATTGCAGATACAGATTTCACTTATAGTTCAACTTTTATTAATAGTGAATACTTTAAAAAATTAATATTACCATTTGTTGGTGAAATCAAAACATCAGATGATGAAATTGAGGAACGTAAATTTAGAGCAGGGTTAAAAGATGATATAATAAATCAATACTATTTAAATCGTTTTTTAGCTCATGGTCGTTCATCCAATGCTGGTGATGATTCTAAAATATTTCCAATCAATGATGATATAGAACCACCATTATTAGATTTTTTCGACAACGGTGGTAACTTCTTTACTGGTGGTAATTACTATAGGGTACCATCTAAGGGTATTTATAAATTTCATTTCAATACCAATGACGCTATACCATATTTATATGATAATACACAATTAGCAGCTGCATTTTATAATCCAGTTGGACCTAATGACGATATTGGACCAAGAATGGAACTTACAGTAAGAGTTCTTAGAAAAAGAAATAATGTATTTAGTATATTAAAAAGTAAGAATCATATAATAAAATTACCAAATTATTTTTATAATGGTAAGATATGGATTAACGGTGTAGGGTTTCGTAAGACAGCATTACCCCCACAGTCTTTTGATGTTGTCAGTGATGAAGAAGAGTTAGAATACGGTGATTTGATTTACATACAAGTAGCACTAAATAATAAATTAAGTGCTTGGCAAGATACATTAGGTAGAGCTGTTGGTAGTGGTCAGTTCGTGGGTACAGTAGACTTTAAAAGATTAAACCCGAATGATACGGCTAGACCAGCAACTGTCTTTTACGTTGAACCAATTAAATCTTCTGGGTTACTTATTGGTGAGCAAGTTAATATCAATGATACCCTACCAAGAGGTATTAAACAAATTGATTTTATTAATTCATTAATTAAGATGTTTAATTTAATAATTGATGTTGATAAGGTTGATTCAAATAAGTTAATTATAGAGCCTAGGGAGCAGTATTTATCTTCTGGTAATACAATTGATTGGACGAGTAAATTAGATACAACACAGGACATTACAATTGAGCGTATACCAACATTAATTGATAAGAACATTAGATTTACATATGAGGAAGATGATGATTATTATAATGATGATTATAAAACTAAATATACTGAAACATTTGGTGATTATGAAATATTAAATATTGATAAGACAAAAGACGAAACATTAATTGATATTATTTTTAGTCCAACACCAAGTAAGGTTTTACCTGGTACTGATTATATCATACCACAAATATGGCAAGAAGAAAGTAATGGTGATATAGTAGTTAAACCTTATAATATAAGGATACTTCATAGATTAGATATTTACGATAATTCATCACAACCTTTTTCACTTGTTAAAACTGAGTCAGCAATGACCTATATTGGTATTGATACTAACGACACAGTGGACGCACCTTCATCTAATTGGGTATTTCATATGTGTCCAACTGCTGGTCATATAGAAGACCCATACGATGGTACATCTAAAGATTTAAACTGGGGTTACAGTAAGGAGTATTATGCACCATTATATCCAGATAACTTACCTCAATGGGGTAATTTATATAATACATATTGGAGGAATTATATTGAAACCATCATAGATGTTAACAGTAAAAAAGTTACAGCTTACTTTAAATTATCAGAGATAGATATATATAACTTTAATTTCAATGATAAAATTATTGTTGATGGTCAATTCTTTTTAGTAAATAAGATAATTGATTGGAATCCAAATGTAATTACTGAAGTAGAGTTAATTAAATTAAAGGAGAATTCATTACCAACAAGTGATAATGAAAAAAGAGACGATACTACTATAACACTTGATTATAATAATGTAGAGTACAAGAGTGCAGCTGTACCATTAAAATCAAGGTCAGTTAGTAAAACTCAAAAATTAAAGGTTAGTAACAAATCATTTATAACAAGTTATACTAATACAGAGAATACTGAAGAATTACCTGATTGGCCATTAACAACTGGTCAAACAACAACTACTTTCTCAGGTCAGACTGTTGAAGGTGTTACTGGTGTTACTCGTTCAGAACCAACTAGTGTAACAAATGTAAGTAGAGGATTTGGTAGTGGTAATAATAACGTTATTGATAGTAAAAACTTCATACTAGCTGGTAGAGGTAATGTATTTACTGGACCAAATATTAATTCACTAACAATTGGTAATACTAATGAAATTGGTAATAATACTCAAAATATAACAATTATTGGTAATGATAACAAGGTTGATAGTAATATATCTAATGTTCAAATATTAGGTGGTGAAAATATTAATCTACAGAAATCAAATACAACTGTACTTGGTAATCAAACCATATTAACAAATAAACCTATAGAATCAATTATACACGTCATATCTGCACCAAATTTAGATGGTAAGGTAATTAATCCATTTAATACACAAAAGCTAGTACACGTTATGTCAGGTGGTAATATGATAGATGGTGTTAGACCATTGAGAAGTGTAAACACGATATTTGTTGTTGATAGTACAACTAAAACTACATATGATTATATCAATGTAGGTGATAGTATTGTTAGAGATGCAAATGGTAATATAATTAGTTAAAGTTAAAGAACTAAATAATAATATTTAAATAAAAAAAAAACATGCCAGAAAATATATTAACAAATTTTCAATACTCACGTCAACAACAAAGATATAGTGAATTAAGTGGTGTTACTCCAACTATATTTAGTGGTAGTACATCAGCTTTTACCGAAACAGACCAAATGGTATTGGGAAATTTCAGAGAAACAGACATTTTAAATGCTGAAATGTTCGTAAATGCAAATGAAAAAAGAGTATTTATGAGGGCTGGTAACAGTATATTAGAGTTTATAACATCTGGAGGTACGCTTGATAATGTATCAACCACTGGTGGTACTTGGAATGATGTCACAAACAACTTATTATTTACAAAATCAGATGGTAACACATATAATGTAGATATTGATTCATTTTCTGGACTTACGGTTAATGGTATACTATCAGCTACTACATTAAATAGTGATATTATACTTTCAGGAGGTACGAACTTATTAGATATATTTGCCACATCAACTGATGTTAGTGGTAAATGGGATGCTCAATCAGGTACTTACAAGAAAGTAGCACTATGGTCTCCAGATGGAAATACACTTGGTGACTCACAATTAGAAGATTGGGGTGTAGGTTCAGGTAGAGGTATTGGTTTAGGTGATGTAGCTTTACCTAATATAGCTATACATGTAGCTGATAATACATGGGATTATGGTATAGATTGTAGAATTAGTGAATCAAGCGGTAATTACGCTTATGGTGCTTGGATTGGTATGTCAAAACCTTCAGGTCTTAGGGGATATGGTGTTATAGGACAATCTGTAACTGAATTAGGTGGTACTAATAACATATCTGTTGGTGTTTACGGACATGCAGAAGGTAGTAGTACTTATATCCCTTTAGGTATTACATCTGTTGGTGGTAACTTCCAAGCGGGTTATAATATTTATAATACTGGTGATACAGCAGCTGTAGTAGCTTACAATTCATTTAGTGACCATGCTAATGATAACTACGGTATAATTGTAGAAGCTGAGAACCAAGGTACTGGTTCATCATACATTGGTAGATTTGATGATGATAGAACAACAGGTGTTGGTAAATATTTAAAATGTATCGCAGCAGACGGTACAGCTGAATGGGCTACTGTAACAGATAGTGGTGAAGTTAACACTGCATCTAACGTTGGTGCTGGTACAGGTATATTTGCACAGAAAAGTGGTGTAGACTTAGAGTTTAAAACTATAACTTCAACTGGAAGTACAGTAACTATAACTAGTGATTCAACTACAGTTAATGTTGAAGCTGACTTCGTACAGGACTATGACCCTAGGGTGACTTCTACTGCATCAACAGCTACACTTACGGTTGATAGTTCAAGTACTGACCAAAGTATCCTTACAGCACAAGCTGCGGCATTAACAATAGCTGCTCCAACTGGAACTCCAGTACAAGGTAGAAAGTTAATATTAAGAATTAAAGATAATGGTACAGCAAGAGCAATAACTTGGAATGCTATTTTCAGAACAATGGGAACAACATTACCAACAACAACAGTTATATCTAAGACGGTATATATTGGTTGTGTATATAACTCTACAGACACAAAATGGGATGTTGTAGCAGTAGCACAAGAAGCATAATATAATATGACATACTATATAATAAGTGAAATAGGATACGCTGGGGGTAATTTAATATACACCCCAGTTGCGTATGGCTCTACCGAAGAGGCTAATATTTATGGCGTAAGTATTCAATCTGGTATTAATTTTAATACTTGGGTTGATTCAAATAAGGGTGGATTGGAGAATGGTACAATAACACCTGAGAGTTACATACTTTCAGTTGGAACTGTTTATGAAATAGGATGGGTAACTGATAATATTGACGGTTTGGACTTACCACATTTAGATGATACAGATATAACAATAACTTTAAGTAATTAAGATATGGCAATAGCAATAGGAAATAGAACTTTATCTAACTTAACCCCAGGTGCATCAACGCAAACATTATCACATACACATAACGTTGGTGCTGATGGAGTACTACTAGTAGCTTTATGTATGTCTAATACTGTAGATTATTCAGGAGTTACATATAATGGTGTAGCAATGACAGAAAGACTTAACTATAACTCTGGTAGTTTATCTCAAAGATGGGCGTTTTACGAATTAGCAAGTCCAGCAACAGGGGCAAATAACATAGTTATAACTTTCACTGGAACTCAATGGAATCCTATAAGTGTAGTAGCACAATCTTTTACTGGAGCAACGGTTGGAGGAGCAATTGGAAACAATGATGTTGGACCAACACCAAACTCAAAGAACTTAACTATAGCAACAAACTCCATCATTTACTTAATGGGGGTTTCCACACAAACACAATCGTCTGGATATGATATAAATGGTAGCACAAGAACTAATTTATTTGCACATAATACAAATAGACAAGTTGAAGCAGCATTATCTGCAACTGGAATAGGAGCAGGGTCAATAGCTTGCGTTACCAAGGTAGATGTTGGAAACATAACCAACACAAGAATAGAGATACCAGAAGCAGGTACACCGCCAGTTGTTAGTAGTGGTAACTTCTTATTAATGTTCTAAGGTAACAATTACCTTTTTATAATAACATATTTAAATAAAAACAAGATATTATGGCTATTAGTGCTCAGGAGATAATTATAGACTTACAAATTAACGACAAAGGTTCTGCTAAGTCTTTAAACGAATTAGAACAAAGGTTAGTTAATCTTAAGGATGCGTTGAAGGACACAGCCATAGGTTCGGATGACTTCAAGAAATTAAAAGCAGAAGTAATTAAGGCAGATGCTCAAGTTAAAAATCTTAATAAATCTATAGAAGGTTTAGACACTGAAGCTATGGCAGGTGAGATTGGTAAATTTGGTGGTGGAATCACCGCAGCATTTACAGGTGTCGCAGCATTAGTCGGCAACTCAAGTGAAGAATTCGAAAAGTTTACAAAGAACATCGTTACAGGTATTGCTGTTGCTCAAGGTTTTAAGGGTGCAACAGAGGCATACACTGCTGCACAGAAGTTAGCAATACCCGTACAAAGGGCATTAAACGCTGCATATAAAGCTAACCCAATAGGACTTACAATAGCAGCTGTTGCTGCATTAGCTGCTGGTATAGTTTACTTGGTTACCGTTATGGGTGACTACACTGAAGAAGGTAACCGAACTATAAAGATGCAGAAGGACCTTGACACTATTATGGATAAGAGTACGCAGACTGTATTTAAGTTACAAATAGAATTAGCTAATTTAAATGAACAATATCAAAAGTCTGCTGACCTTCAACAAGCTTTATTTGAAAAAGAGAAACTTCAAGATTATAATGATTTATTGGTGGAAACTAAGAATAGGTTTATTGAGCAAGGTGAAGCTGCTGGTAAAAATGGTGGTATAATACAACAAGCATTAGAGGATGAGACACAATTAATTGGTGAGAAAGCCGTATTAGAGGAAAGATTAAATAGAGTAGGTTCTGTAACTCTTACAGCAGCTGGTAAAAAAAGGTTGCAAGATAAAATTGATAATATCGAAAAAGAAATCGATGCTAATGAAATAAAGTATACTAATTTAATTAATCAAGATGAAATATATTTAACTAAACAACAATCTTTAGATAAAAAATATGCACTTGAACAAGAGGTCCTTAATAAGAAATTAGAGAAAGAAAATAATGATAGATTAGCTGCAGCACTTGAGGCAAGAAAGAAGTTCTTAGATGATTTAATTACTTTAGAACAGAAGTATATTGATGAATTAAAAGGTGAGAAAGATTTATATATTGAAACAGAGAAGAAGTTTGCGTTACAACTTATTGGTTTAAATCAGGAGATATATGATAAAGAATTAGCTTTATTGGTAGAGAGGGAAAAGCAAGATATGGATTCTAGAAATAGAAGTCGTAAAGATAGAATGGATGGGTTTAAGAAAGAACAAGCTGATATACTTAAAATTAAAGTAGAAGACTTAAACAATGAAAAGAAATTTAACGCTGCTATTAAAAGATTAAGTAACGAAGAATTAGCTACTTATACTAAGGTTACTTCTACTATGGTTGAGATTAGACTTTCGATACTTAAAAATCAATTAGCATCTGAGGTAAGTCTTAATAGTGAAATACTTCAATTACAAATTGATAGGAGAGATGCTTTTATTGATGTTGTTAAGGAAATTAAAAGTGCTAACGAAATGTCGTCAGCTAATATGATTGATAATGTTAGAAAAAGAAACTTAAAGATAATTGATTTAAATAATGCGTTAATTACAAATGGTATTGTAAAAGAAATACAAGAAAATGAAAAGTTAAATGAAAGTTATAAGAAAAGATTAGAAACCTTAGATGAACAAATAAAATATGCTAATGAGAGCTTAGTAAAGGTAGAGGCTGCATTAGTATTAGAAAAAGAAAAATTTAATTTAACTGATAAAGAACTAAAAGCAAGACGAGACGCAATTGATGTTTTAAAACTTAGTGTAACAGTATTTGAGAAACAAAAAGAAATCATTACCGATGAAGTTGAATTAATTAATAAGGGAAACATAGCTTTAGCAGCTAAGTTAGGAATACAAGGTAAGATAACTAAATCAGCTAAGGAAGCTGCTAACCTTGCTGCAGATGAATCGTCATTACAAGCTCTTGTACAAATTAATAATAGAAAATTAGAGTTAGTTAAAGGTCAGTGGAAAAAAGAACGTGACTTAAAGGTGGAGAACTTATCATATACAACTCAACTTGAGTTTAACACATTAGATAAAATATATAAAAGTGGTGCTATTATAACAGAAGATTACGAGTTGGCTAAGAAGGATATTGAAGATAAGTTCAGAAAAGAAAAGATAGAGTTAGAGCTTGAAGGTTATATAAAATTGGCTAAGGTTGGTCAAAAAATATTTGGTGATTTCCAGACTATATTACTTAACCAATCAAATGCTAGAGTAGATGCTGAGTTACAGAAAACTAATGATAAGTTAGATGCTGAAGTTAAAGCGTTAGATGGTGCGGTTAATGCTGGTATTGAAACTGAGGAAAGTAAAAATGATAAACTAGAACAAATAGATAGAGATAGAGCTAAAGCTCAACGTAAAGCAGCATATGATAAGGCTAAGTCTGAGAAGTCTGCAGCTTTAGTTAAGATAGCTATTGAAACAGCTATTGCTGTAGTTGAAGCGGCACCTGTCATACCATTACAGCTACAAGCAGCCGCCTTAGGGACCTCACAAGCGGCTGTAGTTGCTTCTCAACCATTACCTCAACTAAAAAGAGGAGGTAGGATTAATGGACCATCACATGAGAATGGAGGTGTGCCACTATATAAGAATGGTAGTAAAATCGCTGAAGTTGAAGGTGACGAACTTATAATGACAAAGGGTGTAGCACAGTCACCAGCGTTATTAATGGCAGCTAGTGCACTTAACGAAGCGGCAGGTGGTGTATCATTTACAAATAAAAACTTCACACCGTCAGGTGGTGATGGTGCTGGTACTGGTAGTATGGTAGCTGTAATCGATGAAGCGTCATTAGCTAGAGTAATGAACAGTATAACTTCAATTCCAGTAGTTAATATCGCATCTAAGACGGGTAATATTGACCGTAAAGTTAAGAACATTGAATCAAAAAGTACATTTTGATTAGATTATAAGATAATAATATTTAAATAAAAAAAGATATGATAAAATATAACGATTTACCAGTATTTGAATTACTTGCACCTGAAGATGAAATGGGTGTATTCGCTATATCATTAGTCGATAGTCCAGCTACTGAAACAGAATGGTTAGCATTCTCTGAACAAAAACTAGCCGAAGAAGTGAAGTTTAAATTAGATAGTGACAAGCAGATATTAACTGCACCATTAATGTTAGCGAACACACCAATATATCGAAAAGATAAGACAAACGGTGAGCACTACATTGTATTCAGTGAAGCAACCTTAGAGAAGATGAGTATTAATTTCTTTAAGAATAACGTAAGAGATTTCAATGAAATGCATAATTCAGCTTTTGGTATTAATAATACTACTGTAGTAGAGAGTTGGTTGAAGACATCAGACCAAGATAAATCTGTTGGATTAGGATTTAAAGATGCACCATTAGGTTCGTGGTTTATTTCTGTGTTCATTGATGATAAGGAGTTCTGGGAAGACAATATTAAAACAGGGAAATTTAAAGGTTTCTCTTTAGAAGGACTTTTTGAGAAAGTTCAATTATCATCTGACGAAGTTCCTGCAAAGGAAACTGAAGAAGAAGAGTTGAATGATTTCATTAACAAGTTATCGGAGATAGTCTCTGGTGACTTAAATAAAGCAGAATTATTAGAAGGACTTAAAGGTTTGTTATAACGATAGTTGTTAAAACAAATAAAGTTAAAATAATAATTGTGCGAAAAACAATAATAATATATTTAAAGAAAAAGGTAAACATTATGATGACAAATTTAAAAAAGACTATTTCAGCAATCGTTGCTAAGTTTGAAAACGAAGAAGTTGTTGCTAAGTTCAAAGATTACACAATCGGAGAAGGTGATGAATCAATCGTAGTTAGAATTGACGGTGAAGAATTAGAAGTTGGTGAAACAATTTCAGTAGTAGCTGTTGACGCTGAAGGTGTTGAACAAATTACACCAGCACCAGACGGTGAGCATATTATCGAAGAAAAAGTAATCGTTGTAGTAGACGGTCTTATTACTGAGGTTAAAGAAGTTGAAGACGAGGTAATCGTTGAAGATGAAGTTCCAGTAGCAAGTGAGTTCTCAATAGTAGTTGAAGGTTTTGAAAAACTAGCAGCTAAAATTGAAGCATTACAATTAGAATTAAAAGAAGTAAAAGAAGCTAACGTTGTGATTAAGTCTGACTTAGCTAAGTTCGCAGCACAACCTGCAGCACAATCTTTGGAAGTACCAAAGAAATTATCACATGATATGTCAATAACTGACATCTTAAAAAATAAATAAGAATAATAATAATATAAAATTTAAAAAAAAACAACATGGCACAATTTAATGTATCAGGATTATCAACTTACACTGACGAAATCAGTGGAGAATTAATCAAAAAAACGTTACTTGCGGGTAACACAATGAGTAAAGCGGGTATCTCTAAGAACCCAGGTATTAAATCTGCAAAGAACTTAAATATCTTAACATCAACTATCGTTGGTGCTGATGGAGCAGGATGTGGATTCACAGATGCTGGTGAGACAGCTTACACCGTAGTACCTTTATCAGTTGACCCTATTAAAGTAGAGAAATCTTTTTGTCTTAACACACTTGAAACCAAGTGGTTACAGGTTGGTTTAAACCCAGGCTCTTACCCAGAAGATTTAGCCTTCGAAGACGTATTAACTTCGGAGCAGAGTACTCTAATTTCTAGAATGGTTGATAGCCAAATATGGTTAGGTAATAAGGCTACAGGTTCAGGAAATTTAGCCTTAGCTGATGGTATTATCACTAAGATTGACGCTGCTTCAGCTTCAACTATCAACGTAAGTTCTACAGGATTTACATCTGCTACAGCAATCGCTAAGGTAGATGAGTACGCAGCATTAATTCCATCTGAAATGGCAAGTGCAGGTAATGTAACTCTTTATATGAGTTTCTCTGAATTCAGTAAGTATACTGTAGCTTTAAGAGAAAAGAATTACTTCCACATCACTCCAGATTTCAATACTGCTGACGGTGTTAAGCATCCAGGAATGGATAACTTGATGGTTGTTCCAGTTATGGGTCTTGGAGGTTCTGTAAGAAAAGTTATCGCAGCTGATGGTAACCTTCAAATTGGTTTTGATTTAGAATCAGATAGCTCTGAATTCCAAAGATGGTACTCTTTAGATGCACAAGCATTGAGATACAGAATAAGGTATAAATTAGGTACAGCAGTGGCCTTCCCAAGTCAAACGGTAAACATATCTGACTTAGTATAATAGTTATACAAAACAAATAGATTTATAGGGGTGTTTAGCCCCTATAGATTAAATAAATAAAATAATAATAAAATTAAAAACTAAAAAATATGTCACAAGCAAATTGTCTATTAGACACAGGTATAGCTAGAGTGTGTAAATCGAATGCACCAGGAAACGTTGAGATTTATATCGGAAACTTTTCAGGAGCTACATCTTATACAACTGACGCTGATAACCTAATTACTGGTGTAACTTCAATGACCCCAGTTTATAAATTTGAGTTCCCAAGGAACACAGCTGGATTTGTCGAAAATATCCAATCTACTCCAGTAAATGACGAGATAAGTTACCAACAAGTGGTATCTATGGTATTCAATAAAAGGGATGTAGCAAAGAGAAACTTAATGCTTCTATTAGCTAAGGCCACTACTGTAATTATCATAAAGGATTCTAACGGTTTATATACCCTTGTAGGTAAAGAAGTTGGGTGTGACCTTTCTACTGGATTAAACCAATCGGGTGTTGCAACTGGAGATAGAAATGGCTACGAGTTTGAATTCACAACTGAATCAGCTAGTCCTGCTGCATTTATTGAGTTTGATGCATTCTCTTCATTTATTGACGATACACAAATTTAATAAATCTAACTTTAGTATAATAATATTAATACCTATCCTTTATTGGGTAGGTATTTTTTGTTATATGTGGGTCCACCTTTCTCTACGTTTAATAAGGCTAATCTGTGAGGTACTAATACCATATAATAGAGATAAAGTAACACCAGTTTCGTTTGAGGCTCTTATATCTAACACTTGTTGTTCAGTTAACTTTGAATTGGTGTTTAAACTACCATTATCACATCGCAACTTAGTATCTATAGCGTGATTAATGTTCTCTTTAGATGTATTCCATTCAAGGTTCTCTACCGTGTTATCAGTCTTGATACCATTGATGTGGTTAACTTGGGGTTTGTTATATGGGTTTGGTATGAATACATTAGCTACTAATCTATGAGTTCTAAAAGATTTAACTTTACCATTTTTAGTTAAACCAACACATAAATAACCTTTTTGATTGGTACATAGTTTCAATATTACCCCATTATGTTTTCTAATTGTTCCATAACCACTTACCCATTCTCTTGGTAATGATTTAACTCTACCAATGTTACTAACTTGATATAGTCCAATATAACCTTCAATATCTTTCCAAATTTCTTTCATAGAACAAATATACGTAATTAGTTTAACACACACAAATAAAATATTTAAAGAAAAAAAGTATGATTTATCTTAAACAAAATCAAATAAACGATGTTGTATTCACATTGAACGAAAAGAATCAACTAACAGGTGTTACTTCTGGTTTTACATTTATTTTTGACCATACCGACACTAATACCAACGTTACCTTCACTGGTACTGACGTTAGTACGTGTCCGAACAGATACAATCGTTTTTTAATAACTACTACTGGTGCTACCTCGGTAAACTTATCAGCATCAACAATTAATGTTTTGGATGGTTTTCATAACTACACAGTAACCAACATTAGTGGGACCACATTAGAAACAGGGATAGTTATGGTAAGTGGTGCTACAACACCAGTACCAGTATATGAAGTACCAGTAACAAAAACAAAAATAGTTTATGAAAGATAAAGAAAATAAAGAAAATCAAAACGGTTTTGAATCGTTCTCAATGGATAGTTACGTCTTACCTATTATAAGTGAAACATATAATAAAGATTGGATTAACTTCGGTGTAGATAATCTATATCCTGACTACTTGTTAGACTTATACAGAACATCACCAAAGAATGCAGCAATGCTAAATACTATATCTGATATGATTAGTGGAGAAGGTCTTTTAGGTGGTTCAGATAGCTTTAAAGCTAATATCTATAATGATGATGACTTAGAAACTATTGTAGCTAAGATTTCTATGGATTTAGCAATATATAATGCGTTTGCACTTAATGTAATTTGGTCCAGAGATGGTTCTAAGATTGCACAAATTAAGTTTGTAGATGTAAGTACCGTTAGATTTAGTAAAGAAGAAAATGGATTTTATGTTAGTAAAGACTGGGGAAATACTAGAAAAGAAATTAATAAACCAGTCTGGTGTGCTAAATTTAACGCTGATGATAAGATTAACAAATCTCAATTACTTTATGTACCAAAATATAGCCCATCTATGCAGTATTACTCTATACCTTCCTATGTTTCTGCAATTGGAGCTATAGAATTGGATAGAGAAATACAAAGATATAATCTACAAAATGCGAAGAACAACTTCTATCCTTCAATGAACGTACAAGTTAACAGTGGTATACCCTCAAAAGAGGAGAGACAAACATTTAAAAGACAACTTACACGTGAATTCAGTAGCACGGAAAACGCTGGAAAGATGATTGTAACCTTTTCATCAGATAAAGAACACGCTACAGAGTTCACACCAATCGAAATTAACGCTTCTACTGAACGATTTATTGAAATTGATGCTAAGATACTACAAGCTGTGTTAATGGCTAATGGTGCTACTAATCCAGAGTTATTCGGAATTGCTGTACCAGGTAAATTAGGTAATTCAGAACTTAGTGAATCATTTGAGATATATCAAAAGAAAGTTATTAGCTCTTACCAAAAATTAATAGAAAAGACACTTAATAAATTTGCTGTTATTAATGGTGAAGCTGCTGATATCAAGATTGATAAGTACAAAGTCATAGCTGAGATTGCTAAACAAGAAAATAATAATACTCAAAATTTAAATGATTAATTATGGCAAATGCATATGATGTAGCATTACTATCAACGGACCAATTAAAGCTCTATAGCGAGATTGAACAAAATGTAGAAGATAATACATTAACTCCAAATATTATCCGTGCACAAGAAATGGAAATCCAACAGATATTAGGTACACCACTTTATAAAGATATCCTTATTAAGTTTTCTGGTGGTACGCTGAACTCAATTGAAACTACATTGATTAGAGATTATATCTTTCCTTGTTTAGTTGAATACAGTGTTTATTACGCAATGCCTTCTATCTGGGCAAAGTTAGAAAACTCTTCAGTTGTAAATAAGACTCCAGAGAATAACCAAGTGGTTGACTTGAAGGGCTTGAAATACAGAAGAGATGACGTTAAAAACTCTGCGGAATTCTTAGCAACTAGAATAATCAACTTTTTGTGTGACCAATCTAATTCTTTTCCTCTTTATACGGCTTCGTCTAACGACTTATATCCTTCAAGGGTGGCTTATGACTCAGGAATTGTATTTAATGACACTACAAGCGTTCCTAGTGGTATCCCTGTTGATTATGGTAATCGTTGGTGGTATAGTCGCTACAGATAAATAACAATTAAAACAAATAATTAAAAAAATATGAAACAATATTTATTAAATTTACTATTAGCTACAATAGCCATATTAT
>Ga0307980_1000454_pt1 | contig 19107 bp, 19 predicted proteins | sample OrgLakmetage1060_FD_201817 | JGI IMG/M metagenome (GOLD analysis project Ga0307980, IMG submission 201817) | Saline water microbial communities from Organic Lake, Antarctica - #1060 | ecosystem: Environmental > Aquatic > Non-marine Saline and Alkaline > Saline | place: Antarctica: Organic Lake... | reverse complement strand
AGATATGGTAAACTTGGAACAGCAATTAATTTCTCTACTAAATACGACCATGTGTTATTACTAGAATTAGAAAAACATTACCAAACTCAAATAGAAAGTCTTCCAGAAGTAATTTCTCTTTAAAAAATTAAAAATTGAAATATTTAAAACAAAATATCTTTCTTCTACATTTAAAAAGCTAAAAACAATAAACTACTAATGTTTTTAACTGATCTATCGTCTGATGTCATGCAATATATTTTCACATACTTTAGCTACAGAAAAAAATTAGATAGCGTTTTAGATTTAATAAAAAATAATAAAAGAAACTAGAAATTAAATAATACTATTATAATACTATTATAATACTAATATTATATTCATAATGTCTTTGATATCAAAATTGTTTCGTTATAAAAAACCAAAAGTCAACAACAGTATTACAAAAAGTAGAAATGCTCAATTAGATGCAATTGCATCATGCGATAGCGAGACTATGATGAGAAGGTTTTCGATGAGTATGAAAATAAAAGAAATGGTTTCATTGGACAAAAATTTCGCTAAAACAAAATATAAAATTATTAAATATAAAAATGTCTCAGATGATAAAATGAGTGTCATCGCAGAAAAAATATTTAGAGATGATTACCAGAAAATAAATTCTATTGACAAAAAATATTTTATTAAATTTAAATCTAATAAAGTTTATTCAAACAATGCTGGAAACGATCTAGCTATTTTTAATACTCTCAAAAATAAAGACAATGTTAATATTATTAAACCTGTTGCTGTATTAGATCGTATTGGATATTATTGTTTAATATATGAATATTTTGAAGGAAATACATTAAAAGAATTAATTGAAATGACTGAAAGTAAGATAGAAAGAGCTCAAGTTATTGCTACATTAATACAAATTACATTGGGAATTAATCATTTACATAAATTAAATATTGTTCATAATGATTTATCATTGAGTAATATTATGGTAGATCAAAATCAAAATTATAAAATAATAGATTACGATAAAGCGTTTATAATACCAAATCAAGATATTAATAAAAATAAAAAATATAAAAAAGATGTTTTGGATATGGGAAATATCATAATAGCATTTATAAATGGTCCTTCCAATAAAAGAAGGAGTTCTTCTAATTCAGAAGTTTCAAAAAGTAATATTATATTAAAAAAAATATGTGATGAAAATACGGCGAAGCAAATTTATGAGATCGTCAAAAATGCGACCAATCTTAAAAAAAATAATTACCTTACAAAATCTATTATGAAAACATCTGTTTTTATTGAAAACCGTCCTGTTTATAGATCAAATTCTGTCAATGTCAAAAGTAAAAGAAAAAGTTGTGTAGTAAATTTTTCAACTAAAACATGGATGTAATAGCAAAATATTTATCTATTTCATAATTCTTATTTTATTAGCTCTATATTTTTCAAAATATGGATGTGACGACCATACATCAAGCAATTTCAATTTAGGTAAATTAGAACAATAATATAACATTAAAGTTAGTTCAAAATATGATGGCAGTCCTTTATATTTTCCACTTTCTTCCAAACATTTTATCATATTAGATCTCATCGAAATTATAATTTCTTCACATAATCTATTTCGAGTAATCCAAGCAGGATCTTTTTTATTATTGATATATTTATCAATCTGTTCTTCTGAATTGTTGTAAAATTCCATTCCGTCTTTTTGCAATTCGAACTCTCTTTCTAAAATATATGGTTCAAATAATTTTATAATATTGTATGGGATTATCGGAGTGTCTCTAATATCAACAAGACGGTAATTGGAAAAGTTTTTATTTGCTGGATTGACACAACCTTTTGTTTCATTTTTATCTTTTTTACAACTTGCTCGATATGATTCATACCTATTGACTAACTCTTTATAAGAAATATTATATTCAATTCCTAATTTTCGATTGACTGCTTTATGTATTTTGTAAAACCATTTAGTTAAACTTTCTCTGTTTTTGAAAACTTCTTTAGTTAATTTTGTATCACCAGATATTAAAAATTTATTATATGATTGTTTGCAATAAATACATGGCAATACATTTCCTAAATTTTCAAAATGTTTTTGGTAATTATTTTTTTCTTCTTGTGATGGATTAATTGGATAACCAAAAGTAATTGCATGTTCTGCTATCCATGCTGATGGTCCCCATATTTTAGTAATTAAACCGTTATTTTGATTATTTTTTTTAATATCCATTATACTTATTTAATAATATTTAATAATATTTAAATATTCTAAAAGATATAATGGATCTTAGTATATTTAATGGATCTCAATATATTCACAGATGGTTCATATATCAAGAAAAAAAATAAAATATATTGTGGATTTGGTGTTCATTTTCCAGAGAAGCAATATATAGATCTATATGGATCGTATACTGATAAACCAACTAATAATAGAGCTGAGCTATATGCTATTAAAAAAGCTCTTGAAATAACTGAGATTATCCAACAATACAATCAAATCAAGACAGTCACTATATTATCTGATTCAATGTATTCTATTAATTCTTTAACTAAATGGATTCATTCATGGGAAAAGAATCAATGGAAGACAACTACTAATAAACCTGTAAAAAATAAAGATTTATTGGTAGTGATTAAAAAAAGCATTGATCATTTCAAAGGCCTTTTAAATTTTACTTATGTTGAATCATCTCATAAACCTAGTACAGATTATTTCAAACAAGGCAATTATATTGCTGATCAATTAGCTAAGTCAGGAGCTTCTTTGAGTAAATTCAAATAATACTCATATCCTGACTGTGTTAATTTAATATTTTTATAGAATACTTCATCTAAATAATATTTTTCTTTTTTAGAAAAGATGTAATCAGGAACAGAGTCTTTGATATTTTTTTTAGTTGTATTCATTCTTAGAATAGAAGGAATTTTTTTGACATACTTTTTAATTTCTTTGAAGTCATTATTGAAAAAAACTTTCCATTGATTTGATATTTCTTTATTGTGTTTGAACAAAATTTCTAATTCAGATATAGATACATTAATTATTTTAGCAGATGGATCTAGCTTTTTAATGTACTCAAGTTTTTTTTCTTTTTTTAAGATTGCCAATGTCTTATTTTTTATTTCTAATTGAGATAATTTAGAAGTAGCGATAATAAATTCTTTTGATTCATATTTATTGAGATGTGTGATTGCGTAACATATATTACATGCGACATCAATATGTTGATCTACTGAAACAGGTCTGATTTGATATTTATCTCCACAATAACAACAACTATTATACTTGTTACGAATAATTGTTGTATCTACTTTTTTAAGATTTTCATAACTAAAATTAATATTAAGTTCTTCACGACAAGTCTGCATTTTTTAATAGTATCATTAAAAACAACAGGATTATTATATTGTAATATCAATTTTATTAAGTTTAGAGTATATAATGCAAATCGATGACCAATATACAATTGATCTGAATAACATCATAGGAAGAGGAAGTTTTTCTGAAGTTTTTTTAGGTTATGATTTAAAGAGAAAAAATAAAGTGGCGATTAAAGTTATTTATAAAAAAGACAATTTGAAAAAAATAATTGAGAATGAAATATCTATTTTGAAAATACTGCAAAAAAATAGTCATGATAATATAATAAAATGTTATCAGATAATTGACTGTGATGAAACAAATAAAATATATATTGTAATGGAATATTGCAATGGTTCAAGTCTTCGTGAAGTAATAGACACCCAACTTAAAAATAAAAAACCATTCAGTGAAAAAGCAATCCAGTCCATATTTTCTCAAATGGTAAAAGGTTTTTATTTTATGTACACTATAAATCTTGTCCATAGAGATATCAAACCAGAAAATATTTTAATATTAGATGGAGTTATTAAAATATGTGATTTTGGTTTGTCTAAGATAGCCGAAGAAGATGCTCTTTACAATACTATATGTGGAAGTCCAATATATATGCCATATGAAATGCTTTCTAATCAAGAATATAATTACAAAGTTGACATATGGGCATTGGGAATTGTTTTGTATGAACTGTTATATTTATCCCATCCTTTTTTTGAATGCAAGTCACTTTCTGACATAGTTTATACAAAAAGTAGTAATAAAATAATTATAAAAAAAGAAAAACCTTACAGTGATCAATATTATCCTGATCATATTATTGATTTTTTAAAAAAGTTTTTAGATAATCAAGACAATAGATTATCATGGAAAGAAATAATTAGTTATCAATGGGTTGAGTATACTAAGACACAGGTATTTAAATCACTAACTTATGACAGAATTAAAAATAATATGCCGTTTGATGTAATTAGTAATTACCACGATAATAAATTTCATAAATCAGGAGAGTATGAAGTAATAAATGATGAGTTGATATTTGAAATAGACATTTTAAAATAACTATTTAGAAAATAAAAATATGATTTTGTGTCAATTAGTAATTATTAATAAAAATATTATTAATAAAAAATAAATTTAGTTCAAAAATTAAAATTATAATACTTCTTTCAACCTATTAGATATTGTAACGATTTCTTTCGCTGTCAATACATATTGATGTTTCTTTCTGTGTTTTGTTATATTATCAGTAAATTTTTTGATATCTTTATCAATTATTTTTAGTTTCTTTTTATTTTTTTCTTTCGTATTTTCGTTATTTGATTTAGTTTTCAAATCAAAATTAGGAGATCTGATTTTAACATTAGCATCTTTTATTATTTTCATAATATCATCTCGTGATACTTTATTTCTAGATAGTTCTTTTTTATTATTTTTACAAATAACACATTGATCATATGCATATAATGCCTTAAAATCTTCTTCAATAATTTTTTCTATTTCTGGCTTGTAGTTAATACGGAGATCTCTGGGAAGTAATATGATACTGTATATTCTATAGTCATATGGTTTTTCATTAGATCTAGGAATTAACACTGGTTTGTTATTTGTCATCATTGTATAAATTTGTATATCAGTCGCAGTTGGTCCATCATTACCATTAAGATAATAATGATCATATTTTTTACATACTCCATCTGAATACATATCTAAACACCATAGAATACTTTCCAAATAATGCGGTACTATATCGTAAATATCTTTAATATTTTCTTTCGGTTTATATTTAGCTGGTGTATACATATTGACATAAGAAAGAAACATATTCATTGAATTGAAATTTATATTACCAGCCATATTAATAATTGCAGGATGATGATTATTATATTTGCAATAATTAAAGTAAGCATAAAATAGTTTTTTAACACCAATTCCTTTTATCTTAGGAAAATAATCATTACCAAGTAATAAACAAACAAAGGTAAATTCACTTCGATAAGAATTATTAGTCATTGAAACTCTTTTTGTTTTTAATTTTAATGCATCCAAAAATGATTCCAGTGAGAAAATTGTTGTTGTGAACTTTTTCCTCATTGCAATATCTATATTAACAAAAGGTCTCGCATTAAAAGCTAATAAAAACAAATCAGAATCAATACCAATTATTAAATGACTACTTCTAGGATAAGTACTGGCATTTTTATATAATTCTCGATACATTTTAATCTCACCTTCATCATTATCCATAAATGATAATATTTTAACTTTTGGTTTAAGATAAAGATAATCTGAGAAAATAGTTTTTGAATATATTTCTAAATCTTTCAAAATATCAAACATAAGACTAGTTCCCGGTGTTAAGTATATTGAATTGAGTTCGTTATCACAATAATCAACACTCATTTGCCTTCTTTCTTTTTGTAACAATAGTTTTGAGTATGAAGAAGGTCCATCAATTGCTAAGACAAGTTCTTTAGTAACTATATATTTTTTCATAATTTCTTTGATGGAATATTTTATTTTGTTTAGAAACTCTCCTTTACTAACACATCCATAAAGCGCAGAATGAAAAATATAATTCATATCAATGTAAATATAATCATACTGCATTCGTTTCGTATATAAAGTAAATGCTCCTGGAAATGTTTCTTTTATCCATTTAGTAAAATTTGCAATTCCCATTATTATTGTTTTTATTGATTTAATATATGTAGATAACAACTATATTGTTGAAATATCAATTTTTTTGAAAACGGCAAGAAAAAATTATTTTCCTTGCTGTTTTAAAAAGCTTAAAGTGTTTAGTATTGAATGTATGGGATATCGTTCAATAAGATAAATCTTTCGATGTTTTCAATAAACCCATATAAGTATCCGTAAATAGTACCACCTTCTTTTGTAATACGTACAACTTTAATTTCTGGTTTAATACATGGTCTAGTATCTGGGCTAATATCTTCGTCAAGACAAAAACTTTTTTTGACGAGATCATAAAAATCATTGAATGTTTCTTTTTTGATGTACATTTCATAACGAATAATCTTTTCATCAAAATCTACCGCAATTATATAAATTTTTTCATAATCTGAACTAAATAAATTATTAGTTTTTCTTTTTAGAACATATTGAGGTGAATAGCGTTGAATGCACAATAAAGTATTCAAAGTTTCTTCTGTGTAAACTTTATGAAATTCTTCAGCTGTCATTAAAAAATATTTTTTATCTCTGTGAAAAAAAGTTCCATCAACATGTCTTACAGGAATCTGTGAAATACGTCTAAGATAATTCAGAATCGAAAAATCTTTGTTAACTTTTTCATGATTAGGAGTAATAAAACTGTCTAAAAAAGTATAGATATCTTTATTTTTCTGTTTTTTAATAAAGTAAAAGCCGCCATTTTTTTTTTGTTTAAAGTCAAAGTTATCCATTGTTGTTTAAAGTAATCTACTCTTTTTCTACAAGGAATTATCAGAAAACATTTTTTTCAATTTTTTTATTCGAACTTAGCAAACAAAACATTTTTTAAAATATCTTCTAAATCAGTGCTATTCAATTCTTTGATATCCGCGAGCGTCAAATTTGTTGGATGTGACGTTACTGTCATATTGGTTGCTGCGGTTGTTGCAGCTTTTGCGTTAACTGTTTTCGCCAATGCATCATATGCTTCTTGTAATTTATTAGCTTTCGCGTAAACTTTGTAAGTTTTCCTTCCTCCTGTTGGAGTAGGAACATTACTTATTGATAAATACCCAGTTGCATTATTAGTGAAATTAAATACAATAGGGTATCTTCCAATTTTTCCAGATAATGGATGCCACATAACATATGGTGAAGTAACGTAATATGCATTGTTTAAATATACACTAGGAAGATTACGAATGATTCTAATAGGGTAACTGCTACCACCTCGGATTATTTTTTTATCTACCAATTCTGGTTTATATTTTAACATCCAAGTTACTTTCTCTCCTTTTTCTGTTTCATATTCTTTTGCTAATACACAGCTTTGATTTGATGACATGATATTTATATATTGGTATATTATAAAATATATTACAAAAAATGATAATTACTGAAAAATCATCTTTATTAATTTATGACTGGGATGACACTTTGTTTCCTACATCTTGGATGCATGCAATGAATATAGAAATACCAGAAAATTCTAAAAATCATTTTAAAAAAGTAGATATTGAAATAAAAGCGTTGTTAATACTATCAGTATCTATTTCTAGAACAGTTATCGTGACAAATGCAAATAAAAAATGGATTCAAAAATGTTTGATTGTTTTACCATTAACAAAAAGTATAATAGAGAAATATGAGATAGAAATTGTGTCAGCCAGAGATGATTACTCTGAGCAATATCTTGATAGTATAGGTATGTGGAAAATAAAATCATTTGAAGATTTATTTAAAAAATACAAACCAAATAATATTATTGCTGTTGGAGATGCACATTATGAAATCAATGCAGTTGTAAATCTTTACAATAAATCAAATACCCAGCAAAGATTTTTCAAAACATTAAAATGTGTAACTATTCCTAGCTATCAGGATATATTAGATCAAAATAAATATTTAATTAAAATAAGTAAGTCTTTGGTTAATAATAAAAAAAATTATGATTTATTATTTAAAAATACTAAAAGATAAGTAGTTAAATTTAATTATTGCATCTCTACTGGTTGTTCCATTTCTGGATCAACATTTTCTATTACACCTGATGATTTAACAACACCATGTTGGTTCATCTTTACATATTTTGATAATTTAAATAAATGATACAATGCAATCAAAACAGATAAATATACTAGATATTTTTTAAGTCCTTCCGGAAATTTGTTAGTCCCTAAAAGACACATTACTGGAGCAACTGCGACAATATGAAATAAGTTTAGTAAAGGTTTGCCGTTTTGTTGTAAAGAATTCATTTTATATACTTTATGATTAGAATTAAAAATCACTAAATTAAAAAAATTGATTTTTGTTTTTATAGACTAATGCTTGTAATGAAGATTCATATAAACTACAATAAAACACAATAAACCATATGAAACAAATAGAAACATATCTACCCCCGCTAATTCCTCAAGAATGGAATGAAATCGAAGAAACATCTAAAAAATATCAAAAATATCAAGGTATTGATTATCTTGATATTTCGCAAACAATCAAATCGTTAGTTAATAAAATATTAGAATATTGCAAGGATAAATCTCCTAGTAATTATTTAATATGTTACTCTATCATTAAATTTACTTTGATAAAAGCAAGTGTTTCTGAAAAAGTATTTAAAAAATTGTCAAATGTGACTGCAAAAAAATATGATATAAGATCTTTACAAAATGCAAAAATACCAGAAGAAATATCATCTTTGAAAACTTCATTGTTTTTTGCACTAAACATTCATGCACATAAAAAACAAATTGCCAAGTTCATTAATATTGCTAAAAATAAAATTCTCACAAAAGAAAAAAAAGTAAAGAAGAAAGTCAAGTATTTACAATATGGAAATAAATTAGAAAAATACTTATTACTGTCTTTGTTTTTAAAACATAATCCAACAACTAAAATATTATATGTTTGTCAAAATAAAAAGGATCGTCGTGAAATGGCTGGACTAGCTTATTTTTACAAGATCCCTTTTGACATAGCAAGTAAATATGATGACGATAAATACAATGTTAATTTTATTGTTTACAAATTATCAGATCAAGCTAAAAAAGAAAGAAATTCAATTATCACTATCGCAGATATCAATTCTGCAGCAGATATAATTAGAAAAGAAGGAGATAAATATTTTGTTATTACAGAACTACCGCAATTATCAAAGAATGTATCTTTGAAGGAATACATTATTTTGAAAGGATTGAGTCAGAACAGTATGATATTATCTAATATTGATAGTAAAAATATCAGTAATAGTAGTCATGTGATCGAACGAGTTAGTAATTATGATATTACTGCTAATTTAAATATCGAAAAAGTTTCACACTGTGATATATTAAAAGGAATGAGAGATTACGAACATACTAATATCATAGCTCATGTATTGCTTAATGACAGAAAAAGTAGGTATATGATTTCAACATCAACATATATCAAATTGTTAAATAAATTAAAAGAAAACCGAAAGATATCAGAAGATGTTTTTACTAAATGCTACTTGTATATCCACGCACCTAAAAACATATTCCACAAAAAAGTATATCAATTATTATGTTTCTTATTGAAAAATAAAGAATTGTTAGATAAAATTTACTTCAAAGAACCAAATCAAGAAAATGATAAAAAAATTATTAAAATGTATTGGAAGTATAATTCATCTAGCCAAATATTAAATGGATTGTCTGAAGATTTACATGATCAAACTAATGAATACAGCAAACATATCACTACAATGGGAAAGTTTTTTACAAAGTCACTGATTCAATGAAAAAATATTATTACTATTATTATTAATAATATTATTAATAATATTTTTCCATAGCAACATCAATAACTTTATTAGATATGAATGCAACTGAAGCAGCAATACCACCATACATAGCATCATTAAAGAAATTACTTCTTTGTGCTTCTCCTAATAATAGTTTTTCAGTAGAAGCTTTTCTCAGTTCTCCGAAATTACTTTTATTAAGTGCTTTTCTAACCCAGTAGAATGTAAGAGCCCATACAATTCCGATCGCCAGTGTTTTTATTAAAAACTTTAAATTTAAAAACGTCATGATAGATATATTATTTACCTAGATTATATTTAAGAGAATATTATTTTTAATCAAATATTATAATGAATGATTTTTCGTCGTGTCTACCAAAACAAAGATATACATGGGTTAATGATTCAGATGCTGATATATGTTTTAACTGTCGAGTTGCATTTACATTTTTAAGAAGACGTCATCATTGCCGTGGTTGTGGAAAAGTATTTTGTGGAAATTGCAGTAATTTTTTTCAATCAATACCTAATAACTACATGTCAATTGTAACAATTGATATATCGTCTCCTGAAAAAGACAAGAATTACTATAATTATTTAGTTGGCAATAGTAACAATAAAAAAAGATTATGTATCAATTGCAACAGCTCTATTGATAAATTAAAAAAGATTAGAAAATATATTAAAATTATTAAATTAATAAAACTGGATTTACTATCGCTTCGAAAAATATCATCTACTGTAAATATATCTAGATGGAAAGAAGCTTTTAGTGTTTGTGAAAATATTTTTAAAGAAACACAATATCATTTACCTTTGACACCTTACAAAGAAATAGATTTTTTATTGTTATTAAATAGCAAAGAATATATTGTTACTCATAATAAATATCTTGCTGCGTTATTGAAATCTATTCTAGAGCTACCTAATTCTGAATCTAAATATCATCAAGAAATATCAGATTTTTTAGATCTCGTTTTAGAAAATAATAAAAATAATAAAAATAATAAAAAGGACATATTCAATAAATCTTCTTGTGAAGATTTATTATGTGACAAATACTGTAATAAAAAATTGACTATTCGCGATGGAATTAATTTATTAGCTCATTCATTTAAATATCATAATAATTACAGCGATCAAATAAAAGATATTGCTATTGTTGCATTAAAACAAAAAAAAGATAGAAAAGAACTATTATGTTATTTACCTTTCTTAGTTTATCATACTAAAAATAACAATCAATTATGTGATTTTATGTTAGATGAAATTAAAAATAATACTTTTATATGCAAACATATTTATTGGGAACTGCAATATTACAATACTTCTAATAAAAATATTAAAGTTTATAAAAAGTTATTGAAAGAACTTACTAAATCACCAGCTATTGTTGACTTAACATCAGAATATTGTTTTTCAAAAATTATTGAATCAACTGCTTTGTCTGTGTCTAAAGATGATGATCAAAAAGAAGATCATGAGGATGATATTGATGACAATAAAAATACCACTCAAACCGAATCAGCTGATATTGTCGATTTAAGCTGTGATTTATTATCGCCATTGCATCGAAATACAAAAATAAACAAAATATTATTTGATCAAATTAAAGTAAAAAAAAGTGCTGTTAAACCAGTTATGATTCCAATTATGAATACTAAAAGAAAACAATTCAATATACTTTACAAACCAGATGATGTCAGGTCAGATCAATTAATTATGAATATGGTTAGATTAGTAGATATTATAGTTAAAGACTGTAATGATATAGATTTAGATTTGTTGACATATAATGTTTTACCAATTGGTCAAAAATCAGGTTTAATAGAAATAGTTGATAATGCGGATACTATTTATCACATCACTAAAAAGATGAAACAAACTATTCATAGTTATATTGAAGAAAATAATGGAGATATTTCTACCAGTGTTTTAAAAAATAAGTTCATCAAAAGTGTAGCAGCTTATAGTGTTATTACTTATGTATTTGGTGTTGGTGATAGACATTTAGATAATATAATGTTATCACAAGACGGTAGACTATTTCATATTGACTTTGGATATATATTAGGAAAAGATCCGTTATTGAAAGATCCAGGTATTCGTTTTACTACAGATATGATGGATGCAATTGGAGGAGAGAATAGTAAATATTACAAAGATTTTAAAAATATAGTTGGTATTATTTACAATTGTATGCGAAAACATATAGAAATTTTCATAAATATAATGACACTATTTCCTAAAATATCATCTGTTAATATCAATTCTACTGATATTGAAAAATTATTAATAGAAAGATTGAAACCGAGTGAAAATGATGTTGACTCTGAATTAAAAATATCTAAACAAATAGAAAATCAAAGTTATACAATGGAGATAAAAGATTGGTATCGACATCAATCAAAAACATCTATCCCTGATGGTTTAGTAGAAGGTATTAAAAAGATGTTTTTTTAATTATTTTTTTGCTTTTATTAGATAAATATATCATAATACTATGTATATCAACTTAATATATAATATTTATGACGCAATTTACTATTCAAAACAAAAATCAAATCAACTATGTTGTTTCTAATCCTATTATGAAGAAAAAATTCAGAATATTATTAGTAAAGTTTTTTAGGGATATAATTAATGTAAATAAAATTATATCTGAAGCGTTCAATTCATCAAATGACAAAGAGTTTTATGATAATATTAGAAAATATTACCAAAGAGATGAAACCGATATAGAAAAGATTAATATTGGTAGAGCTAATAAAAGAGCTGATCGGATTAATAAAATTTTAATTTCGAGTCAAGTTAATACTAAATCGATTGTAAACTATTTAGATATCGGAGCAGATGATTGTCGTATCACGGAAGCTATTGGAAAAGTACTTTCACTAGACAAAAATAATGTTTATGGAATAGATATTAAAGGATGGATTGAACATGATAATAAAGAAGATAATTATGGAATGGGTGATTACAAAAGAGATCAATTAAAATGTAATTTTAAATATTATGACGGGATTAATATTCCTCATGCAGAAAATACTTTTGATTTTGTAACATTATTACAGGTAATGCATCATGTACCTAAAGAAAATTTAAAAAAGTTATTGCAAAATGTAGTTAATGTGATGAAAGACCAAAGTTATTTATTTATTAGAGAACATGACAGTGATCCTTTAACATCTCCTATTATTGATATTGAACATGCTTTATGGGAACTAGTTGTTTTAAAAGAACCCAATTTATCTTTTTATGAGTCTTATTATAGTAATTATCAACCGGCTACTTTCTGGGATATAACTCTTCAAGAATTTGGATTTAAGAAATTAAGTGATAAGTTTGATACTAGGAAATACAACGTCACAAAATATTTTTCAGCTGTCTATGTTTTAAACAAAAACATTGAAACAAATAAAAATAATGCGGCAAAATAATATATCTATAAATTATAAATATTGCTAATGAATTACACACAAAAACCATATCTAACATGGAAAGCAGCAAAGGGTGAATGTGATAAAATCGGTAAACGATTATGTACTGCCAAAGAAATATGTGGTTCTACTAAAGACCAGATTGTATATGGTAAGATAGCCGGAGGAGATGCTTGGTTGGCAACTAATGAAAGTGAAAACGACTGGATTCAAATTGGTGACACTCCTCATCCAACATGTAAACGTCATATTGATCTTGGAAGTAAACCACAATGGGGACTTGATGGAGGTTTGTATAATACTTACTATAAATGCTGTCCAGTTGATGAAGTTACTAAAGATACTAAAGATACTAAAGATACTAAAGATACTAAAGATACTAAAGATACTAAAGATCTAGATAAAGATCTAGACGATGAAAAAGCTACTGCTAAAAGTTTAGACAAAGACTCTCAAGATAAAGACAGTTTGAAAAAATCTGATAAGAAAAAAGATATTGCTCCAAAAACTTCTGACAATACACTTGCTTGGGTTGCTGGTATTATGGGAGTTTCATGTTGTAGTATACTGTGTATTATTGTGTTGATAATAATAATGGCTGTTTCAACATTCTTTTTAGGTGAAAAGGTTGAAGGAGCTTTAGGTGATACACAATTTATTAGAACAGGAAAAGATTCTCTAGCTAATTTAATCAGTAATATTAATTAAAAAAAAAATTGAAATATGTTTTGTTACAAGTATTTTTTTAAAAAGAATACTAGTATCAATTAATTAATATTAATAAAAATGACATTCACACTAACAGTTTTTTACAAGCAATTTCACGAATTTATCGCTAAAACATCCATCGAAATATCAAAAGGTCACCATGACTTTTCTGATAAACCGGCTGGACTACTTATGTGGAGTTTTATGAAAAAACACATTGAATCTGAAAATGGTTCTCTGTATGGTTTGAATAAAATTAAATTTACATGGAAAAAAGTTGTTAACTTCGATAAGTTAAAAAATGTTACGCAAAAAGACTACCCGGAATATATTGACGGTGTGTTTCAAGAAGATGCTCATTTCATTCATCAGCTGTATCGTATTGTTTCTACTAAAGAACCAACTATGATTAGACTCTTTCAAATGGGTTTAAATTATGGTCAATCTAAAGGAAGAAAGTATCAAGGACAAGAAAAGGTAGATGCACTATTCAAATACGCTGGTGACTGTAGTAACTTCACAACAATTAATTCTGACAACGATATCGATTACTTAGAAGAAAAATCAAAAGTATTCTTATCAGAATTATGGAACTTTTTATTCAATGAATAATCAAAATTTTCAAAATAAATAACTAATTTATTTTGAAAAGATATACAAATATAAATATGGGAGGAAGTCAGTCTAAATCCACTATTACTAACGAAACTGTAAAAAATGTTATCACTAAAAATATTAACAATATAACAGTTAAAAAATTACAAAGACACAAAGCAAACGGTTCGTCTATTCAAAAAATAATAGGAACTACTAAAGATGGTAATGTGATAATTAGCGGGGCCAAGATGGAAAATATTGTAACTATTACTTTGGATAGTTACAAAAAATTAGTTACAAAGAGTACTTTATTAAATACAGCAGACACAACAATTGACACTATTTTTAAGAACCAAGCAAAAGCATCTGCTGGATTAACTCCCAGTTTAAAAAGTCAAGAAACTGAGTTAATAAACAAATATAAAACAGAAGTTAAATCTTTAATAGAAAATAATATTACCGATGAACAAATTAGTGAATGTCTTGCCACTGGGTATCAGTATCAAGAAATAAGGGCAGAAACAGATAAAGGAAATGTTACTATTGAAAATATTGATATGTATGCCTCATCTACTATATCTGCAAAATGTATTGCAACCACATTATCAGATTTAGTTTTTAATAATGATAAACTTACTTCGATTGTTGAAGATATTAAAAATGTTGCTGAATCAGAAAAAAAAGATTTAGACATTAAAGCTAGTGTTAGTGCTGACGTCGGTATTGACCCAGATCTAAAAAAACTAGCAGGTGTCTTACCAGATGGTAAATTAAGTCCTCTGCTATTACTTCCTGTCGGTGGTGCATCAGTGTTATTGTGTTGTATTTGTATTGCTTTTATTATTTTTATAATATTAATATTCCGTATTTTATAATTTATATATTATACAACAATGGCTAGAGATAAATGCGATGACCTTAAAAACTATGATAATAGTAGAATTGAACAAGGTACTGCTGCATGTGACAGAGTTTCACCAAACTGTTCTAATTTAGCCAAGAATAAATATGAAAAAGGATATACAAAAGTATGTGCTAAACACATTTTAGATGAAGGAAATATCGGTGTGGGATCGTGTCCTAATGATTTTATAACAATGGCTGCACGTTACAGAGCACAGTGTTTTAAAAATTATAATTATGATGATTTTTATTTAAGAAGATGTTGTCTTGGAACTAGTGATGTTGACTGTGATCCTAAATATAAACCGGGAACAAGTGTATGCAACACTGTTATGAAAAATTATTGTAACACAGGAGATAATATAATTACATCAGAATGTAAAAGTTGGTGTAGTTCTAATAAAAATAACGAATGTTCTCAACCAAGATTAAATTATTGTAAAAAAGATAATAACTTAGAAACTCCTGAGTGTTTCAATTATGCTAAAATAGAAACCATCAATAAATCTTTTTATGATACTTTATGGGCGGAGCGTTGTAATAAAAAAGAAAACAAGGATGATCCTAGATGTGCTTGTTATGATAAAGACTCTGATTGGGGTGGTCAACCTGGTTGTTTTAATCCTGTTTGTCAAGAAATGGGTTACCAACCATCTAATATGATTACTGGAGGCAGGTGTTCATCTATTTGTAAAAGTATTATAAATGGAACATCTGCAAACGGTAATGTTGGAATTGAAAATAACAATATCAGAATTGCCTGTAACTTAGATGAAAAAGATGCAAGTGGTGCACTAGAAGAAACTAAAAGAAGAGAAGCTGCAAGACTTCAAGAAGCAAAACGAGTCCAAGAAGAAAAAGATGCAGAAAGCAAAAGAATACAAGACGCTAAAGAGAAAGAAATAAAAGAGAAAGAAGAAGCGAAAGCTAAAAAAGAAGCGAAAGCTAAAAAAGAAGCGAAAGCTAAAAAAGAAGAACAAGACGATGAAACAGAAGATCAAGAAAAGGCTTATCTTGAAAAAAACACATTCGATGAATCTGACAAGGGGAAACTTATTTTTACCGAAGAACCAAGTTATACACTTCCTATTGCTATTGGAGTATCGGCATCTACGATAATATCTTCATCGCTAATAATCATTATTATTATAACAATAATAATGATCATGCGAAGATAAAAAAAAATTGATATATTAAGATAATACAATAATTGGTTAAATGTAAAAAAAACACTTAACAGCAAAGAAATTTTCTTAAATTAATAAAGAGATAAATAAGCTACCAGTATTTGCAAATTTTCAATTTGGAGAATTTAATAAAATAATCACGTTGGTCTTGCTCTCTCGAAATCGTTGCAACGGTTCTTTGTTGTTACAGTCGAAACAAAAAAAAAAAATATAAGTGGATATAATTTTATAAATAAAAGTAGCCGTGACCAGAGTCACTAACTATCACAACACCACTTGCTTTTAAATAAACTTACTATATATAAAATAGATGCATCTAACTAATCTGTGTATATCACAAATTTGTTTTTGATAACGTCGTTCATATAATTGAATCATTTCAATGCCTGTATTTTCCATTGGAATTCCAGATGAAAATTAGCTTGTATTAATCAATCATAGTTCACAATAAGTTTGAAAAAGAAAAAAAAAGTTTCAAAAAAAAAAAAAGTTTCAATCAATAAAATTAACTTCTAATAAGTGCTCAGTTTCTCAAGAAATATATTATCTATAGATCAGTTTTCGAAGTATCGAAACGATCGTTAATCACAATAGTCACTTGAGAAGTTAAAAAAAAAAGTTTCAACCAAAAAAAAAAAAAATAACAACCCAGTCTAAATAAGCAAATTTATTGATCAAACCTGAGTTGATCGATTCGTTTATCAAAACCATAAACTTAATCAACCATTGCTTGAAAGTTCAAAAAAAAAACTCAAAACCAGTCTTCGCCATAAGTGTTATTTAAATTAATTAATTTGAAAATTATACCGTTTCACTTTTCAACTACAATATCACATTACACTTGCGATTATAAATATACAAACTCTAATAAGTGTCTTTACATTCAATGAATTAAAAATGATGGTACCTATGGGAACACATACAAATTCACTCGTATCACTTGAGAGTTACTTAATATTATTACATACTCTTCAAAAATAACTTCAATAAGTGTTCTATTTTTAGTAAATACAATCATTTAGTTTTACCTGGTATGGTAATCCAAATCACTTCAAATCACTTGAAAAGTTATTTATTATATACTTTCGAAACCAAAACTCCAATAAGTGTTTTAATTTTATTTAAAGTTACTAACATGCAACTGCACACTTTTGCATATACTATCACTTAACACTTGGAAAGTCAAGATTTACAATAAATGCTCTGAGAAAAAAATATAGTTTCAATAACATCGAACCGTTCACAATGCATTTGAAAAAATCTTTAATAATAAGTGTCTGATATTTTTTCAAAATTAAAAGAAATAATAAAATTATCTTTAACAATATTTATTCTTTTTTAATAAATAAATAAATAACTATCACTATGACACTTGGGTAATCAAATAAATAATAATCATTTCGATTATTATTTATTTAAAAAATTGAAAAATATACTCTTTGAAATATTTATCTAATAAAACAAATCACTTAAAAAATATAATGACCTCATATCGTTATTTTAATACGAACAAATTTTCTTTGGATCAAATCGTAGTTAGTTTATCAACATCTTCAATTACAGATCAATTACAAGAATTAAAAAAGTCTCACCCTGAAACTAACGTTATTTACAGAAGTATTAAATATCACAAAAAGTTTTTAAAAAACTCTATGTTTGGAATTTTCAAAAAAATTATCCCGAACGCTAATTTAGAAAATATCTCAATCTTAATTAGTAAACTATTCAAAACAAGGTACTTTGGATTGATTGGATGTCGTTTAGAATGTATTATCAAGAAGAAACTTGGAAAAAATCATATTGATATTTTTTGTAATGTTTCTCTCCATGATAACATTGAAGAAAATAGTGTTCTGATTAAAGATATCAACTCAATTGTGTTACCACATAGTCCTACTGCTGGTATTATTTTCCACAGCAATGATAGCAATGCACTTGATAAAATTTATCGTAGATGTTTTAGTAAAAAACCTAATTTTATTTCAATTGCTACAGTTCCGATTGGTGATGCAATTTTATTTGAAGAACATAGAAAAGGAAATCTATATGGAAGAATGAAATGGAACTTTATTAAGAAAAAGCCAGAATTCCCAATCTATTATTCAAAAAACGGGAAACTAAAAGGCGATCACGGAATTTTCATAAGAATTGGTGAAAATGCAGAATATCGTATTATGGAATCAGCTGAATACAATGGAAATATTCACAGAATGTTTGACAATCATTACAAAAGTTACAAAAATATGATCAATTACTTAATTAAAACAAAAAATTATCATTTCGTAGAATTGATTCTTGATTATTGTATTAATGCAAGTGATTCCGGAAAAGATTTCAGTGAATTCAGTATGTGCACTAATGTTTTGACTATATGTTTGTTAAAATTAGATCCAATGGAAATACCAAACAAAATTGAAATGGAATATAAAGTATCCAAGTTAAGAAAGATCACACAAGGTAACCAAAAAAAGAATCCTTTTA
>Ga0307980_1000453_pt1 | contig 19164 bp, 35 predicted proteins | sample OrgLakmetage1060_FD_201817 | JGI IMG/M metagenome (GOLD analysis project Ga0307980, IMG submission 201817) | Saline water microbial communities from Organic Lake, Antarctica - #1060 | ecosystem: Environmental > Aquatic > Non-marine Saline and Alkaline > Saline | place: Antarctica: Organic Lake... | reverse complement strand
TTGTAGGTAGTTTAGAAAAAATATAAATAATGATTGCAATCTTTTTAGTTCTAATCCAACTTGATTGCAGCTCCTTTGGGGGAGTTTGTTCTAAGACTTCTTGTTTTAAAATGATAATTGTTCTCCCCCAAGGTGGCGACCTTAAAGAGTTTGACATCGTATTATAAATTCAATACATATCAAACAGGTCGTCATTCAAAGGAGAAAGCATGGAATCATCAGCTTCAATTCAAGAAATTTATAAGTCATTAATCAAAGCACAAGGGGATTTCTCAGCAATTCCATTTGATGCTAAGAATCCTCACTTCGGAAACAAGTATGTAAGTCTCACAGGGACTCAAGAACATGTCAGACCTATACTTTCTAAGCATGGCTTAGGTCTAATTCAATCGGTTGAAAGTCTAGATTCTAGATACTATGTCCTGTCTAGATTGATACATGAGTCTGGCGAGTGGATTCAATCCTCTATAGAGTTGATGGTAGATAAGAAAAATATGCAAGGGCTTGGATCAGCCACAACCTACGCGAAGAGATATGCGGCACAAGCAATACTAGGTCTATCGGGTGATGAGGATGATGATGGCAATGCATCATCTAAGGACTACAGTCACAAAGCCCCTCCACAAACTCCGGCTTATAAACCTTTTGTCGGTAACTCTAATGACTTCAAACTTCCATTTGGTACAGCCAAAGGATCTAGTATTATAGACATGGACATTAAAACTTTGTTTAAAATAAAATCTTGGATTAATGGTGAGGTTCAAAAAAATCCAAAAGCAAAAGCTAACCTTATGTACATCGACACCTTAGATCATGTTGAAAACATAATTCATTTAAAAACTCCCTCAAATAACGATGATCAATTTTCTGAATTTACGCCACCCCCAGAAGAAGAAAATCAAGAGACTGTTCAAGATCAAATAAATAGATTGCAAGGTCAGTATGGGAAAAAGTGATAAAACAAAGCACAGTGTTGGGGGGGGATGATCATGGATGTTTTTATAAGCTACCTAGTTTTTATATTAGAGATCTTATTTACAATGTCGGTGTTTTTATTTATGGGGACTGCCATTTACTATATGGATAAGTTTTCACATCAGGAGAAAAAAAAATGAAAGTACTAGTTGAGGAAAACAGTAAAGAAGGTTTAGAGGGTTTACTCGGAAAAAGAGTTTTATTAGTGAGCGCTGGTTATTTCTACGAGGGAAAACTTGTAGGTGTTAACTCAACTTGTGTAAAGCTTGAAGATCCTAGTATCGTTTATGATACCGGTGATTGGGAGAGTAAAACCTACTCAGACATTCAAAAACTAAACACTGATGTTTGGTATGTTAACACTGGTTTAATTGAGTCATTCGGGCTTAGTAAAAATGATTAATATTAAGAGTGAAAGGTTAAGATCTACTAGACGGTCATGGTCAGGGTCAATGCCAAGGTCATGGTCATGGTCAGGGTTATGGTCATGGTCATGGTCAGGGTCAATGCCAAGGTTATGGTCAGGGTCAGGGTCAATGCCAAGGTTAAGGTCAGGGTCATGGCCAAGGTCAAACTCAAGGTCCGGGTCAATGCCAAGGTCAAGGTCAATGTCAGGGTAGAATGATTTAAATTTTAGTTTAAAAAATGGGGGTTTTTTTGACTTTAAAAGAGTATATGACAGTTGCTGTTTGGATAAAGCTTATAGATAAAAAATACAGCTCAAGTGATACTTATTTTCATAGAGCTTATAAATTTGTAAATGAAAATAAAGATAAAGATATTTTAAGTCTTTCTTTAAAGCAGCATGATTGGGTTGATCAAATAATTTACAAAATTGAAGGATTAGAAAATGAATAATAATTTACTTTATAAAATAACAGTTGATTCAAAAGATTACTATGTAATAGCTTTTACAGCTGAGCTTGCAGTTGACATGCTTATTGTTTCAAAAAAAATACCAACAAGCCAAAGGTTTATTGTTACTTGTCTTGGAGGGTTCATTAAATGATTCATGAATTAAAAATTGTTCCAAAATATTATGAAAGAATTTTAGAGGGCGTTAAAAACTTTGAAGTTAGATATAATGACAGAGGTTTTCAGCCCGGTGATACAGTTGTCTTAAGAGAGTACGTTCCGGAGCCTTTTAATTCATGGGATCTTGAAATACAAATTGGATATACTGACAGGGAGCCTTTAGAATTTACAATTGGTTATGTGTATTCACTGCCTAAAGATATGGTAGTTTTCGCACTACTTCCCCCCCCAAAAAAAAAACCTAAACAAAAGTCTAAAAAACTACTTTAAAAAATAAATAAACTTTGTGATATAGTCTTTCCATGGCAAAGGGCTGGAGAAAAACTCATTTAGATTGGGACAAGGTTAAAGAACTATTTAACATGCAAAACTCTCAAGAAGAGATTGCAGCGTTCTATGGCATAAGCATCAAGAGCCTTGAGAGGTACTGTCGTGAGGACTTAGGTCATGAACTTGGGGTGTTTTCTGCACAAAAAAGACTAACTGGAAAGGTTAGGGCTAGAAAAAACCTATTTAGGCTAGCCGAGTCTAACCACCCCGGTGCAGTCACAGCCTCAATATACTTACACAAAGTCCTATGTCCAACAGAGAACCCGAACAAAAAGCAAGAACCTGTAGTTGAGAAAGATTCTCATTTAGAGGAAGTTAGAACTTTCTCAGAGTTTTGTGCAAATGCCGGTTATCCAATTCCTTACTATAAGCAAAAAGAAATGAGAGAGTTTGTTTTTGATGTGACAGAGCCTAGGGAACTAATTGGCGCTAGAGGCGTTGGAAAAACTGATTATACAACCATAGCCGGTGTGGCGTATGACATATACTTAAACGGCACCAACACAACAAACCTAATCATGACCGACTCACAAAAAAGGAACAAAGCTTTAGTTGGAGAGATTGCCCACTTCTTAAAAGCCAATAGCGTTAGGCTATCAAAAGATACTAGCGAGGTTTTAAGAATTGAGGGCCTTGTTGGAAAGGATCACTCCGTAGAGGCTATGACCATAGGCTCATCAATGAGAGGTAGGCATCCTAAAAGAATCATAATGGATGATCCTGTAACAGAAAAAGACACGAGTGCCGCTAAAAGATCCCAGGCAAAAAAAGCGTATGAGGAAGCTTATAAGCTAACTTCAAATATATGCTTGATAGGACAGTACGTTCACCCTCAAGATCTATACAGTGAGCTAGAAGACAATCTCAGAGTTATGAAAGTTCCACATGGAACTATACCAGAGCTTGATGCTGACCTTGAGGCCATGGAAGCGGCCGGTGTTTCTAGAAGATCAATAGACATGTCTTATAGGCTTTTTATACCAAAAGAAGGCGAGACTATATTTTCAGGGCTTAATAAAATTCCAGACATGCCACCGGGTCAAACAGTTGCTTTTATCGATCCGTCTGATGGGGGTGACTACACTGCTATCAGTGTTCTTAGATCTTATATGGATGGAATATGTGTTTATGGAAAAGTATGGAAAAGAGCTTGGTATCATTGCATTGATGACATTGAAAATGTTGTTAAAGAAAAATCAGTTTCGAGGGTTTGCTTTGAAACTAATGCGACAGGGAGTCAACCTATTGAGCAGTTAAGACAGGTCCTTGATGGGGTGGGGGTAGTTGGAAAGCACTCGACTTCAAACAAGCACTCAACAATTGTTGCAACAGGTTCTTATGCTCACATGATACACTTGTCTAATGAGTCTGACAGTGAGTACATTAGACAAGTGGAAAACTACGAAATGAATGCAGATTATGATGATGCGCCCGACTCACTTGCAAGGTGTCTTGAGTGGATAGGTTTAATTAAGGGGGGGAAGTAAATGGGACTTTTAGAATCCATTGGATTTAACGTTGGTAGATCAACTACAAAAGTAGACGTGGGTGAAGTGTTTGAGTTTGCTATATCTAGAAACGAGTATGTTAAACTAGACATGATCTCTTTTTATAAGATGATACTCACTGATGTTTTGAGTATGACTCAAGGCTTAGACGATGATAAATCCTCAATGCTGGTTAAAAGTTACTTAGCGAATGAAGTAAAAATTGATGCGCTAACTCTAATAGCTGAATCAATGTATTTAAGAACTGAGCTTTTTCTGGTCTTTGATAGCACTGTAGTTGTTCGACAAGCGACTCCAGAGGAGCAGTCAAGAATTAGAGAAAGCTATAAAGATCCCACATCGCCCCCTGTAAAAAACGCTGTTTATGTAAACTTTAAAGAGTACAAAGTAACAGAGCTTTTAAAGGTCTACTCCTCTATGGAGTACACTGCTTTATCTAAACTCGACAAGGATCTTAACTTTTCAAAAGCTTTACAAGTGGGCATTAAAGGAATGAGGGCGAACGTTTCTTTGTCCGATTCAAGCATTGCTTTTAAGCAAGGCAAAGACATAGTAGACGGTTTAAGAAAAGGCCATGACATCATAAAAGATTCTGAAGATACTCTAACAAGTGGGGTGCCGGTTTTAGATCCTATATTAAAAACATTCGAAACAGTTGATAAAAAGAAAAGCTTAAAAACAAGACTCCCAATGAGCTATATAACAGGGGAGCTCTCTCCGGGTGGGTTAACTGATACAGGGGATGGGGATGCTAGAGCTTTACATAGAGGTCTAAGACTTCACTACATTACTTTGTTTAAGCCTATCATTGAAAATCTTTTTGATATTAAAACAAGCTTTGAAGAGCCTGTAAAAAACGCTAACGATGGTGCGACTCAACTTCTACAAACCTTTAACTTAGATGAGTCTGGTTATTTGAGTGAGGATGAAAAAAGAGTCATAATAAGACGTGCGTTTAATATACAGGAATCCTAAGTGTCGATTGTTTATGAGCCTGAAAAGATCTTAAAACAAATAGCGCCGGGATCTAAAATTGAGAAGATGCTAACTCAAAAAGCAAGTTTAAAAAAAACGGCACTTGCTTTTGTTAAGTCCTTTGATTTTATTGACGATGAAAAAATAGCTGAAGTTGCCATTAAAACTATTAAAGATTACAAAAAAAGAATTGCTAATAAAGAAACTAAAGAGACTGCAAAAGACATTGTTAAAAAACCTAAGCTTTTAATTGCAAGAATTCAAAATGCGGTTGTGTTTCAAGTTGCAAATGAAATAGAAAAAAAATATAGAGGCGCTGAATATGAGTGGCTCCCTTCCAATGCAGATGAGCCCGATCCTCTACATCAGCTAAAGTATGGGAAAGTATATACTTTAGGAAAAGGGGAAAAACCAGGGGACAGGCATGGGTGCCAATGTGGTATGAGATTATTAGTTAAAGATGAAAAATTAAAACTAGACTAAAGGAGTCAATAAATATGAAAGCATGGATGAAAATTTTACTAAAACAAAACCTACTGTTTGATGCACCCCCTGATGCCGATGTGCCACCTAATGGTGATGCACCCCCACCCCAAAAGGGCGAAGATGATAAAGACCAGACTATCGAACAGTTAAAAGCAGAAATTTCTAAGCTTAAAGAAACATCCCCACCCCAACAAATAGAGGGTGACTTGGCTTTAAAGGCTAGAATAGAAAGAGAAAAAATTGAGTCTGAAAAGGATCACTCGTCAAAACTTGAAGCTGCTATAGCCTTTAATTACAAGGCACAAGACTGGTTAAAGGAAAATGACACGCTACTTCCAGAGACTATCAAGGGTATTTTTGATGAGGCCAACAAAGAAAACTATGGCTCTCAAACCCAAAAGGCTAGCGCGATTAAGGATGGCATCGTAGGCGAATTCTTTGCAGTTAAAGAAAATCTAGACCTTTTAACAGACTCACAAAAGATAGAGCTTGAACAATTTAAGAAACTGACCAAAACTGAAAGAGAACAGCGAGTGGGCAAAGTTTATGATTCATTGTTTGAGCCTAGTTTTAAGATGCTTAAAGAGATCAAAAAAGCTAAGGCAGTAAACAAGGGTCATGGATCACCGACCGGTGTACAAGAAACCTATCGTAAGATGATGATTGAAAAATCTAATAAAAAATATATCGGGGGATAAAAAATATGCATGATCCAAGTAAAGTTCTTCTAGGAAGTACAGAGCAAAGCTGGAAGGTTTCAAAATCCTACAAGGGCACTATTGAACCCGGAGTTGTTTGCAGTAGAAACTCAGGCGGTGTTTTGATTGTTGGTCCTGGTAATGACATGGGCGTTTCACTTGGAAAAAACATGGGTGACGCTGGTTACTCAACAAGATGCGAAGCCGGGCTTGGTGTACCAGTTGCACTAACAGATGGTTTTACTCCTACTCAAGGTGGGGTTGTTCATATCAATGACACTACAGGTTTAGCGAATGAAGCGGGTGCTGGTAACACAGAAACTCTTGGAGCTTATTCAAGTGGTGTTTTAACCGGCATCAAATACGACGCTAATGGCGCAGAAGTAGAAGTTAGAGTAGCATTAGTTAAAATGGTGGGTGGGTTGTAATGGCTAAAAAAGCCAAAACTAAATCAATCATTAAAAAGGTTGATACTTTAGAGGACTCACAATTAGACGTGGGTTCTTTAAAAAAAGAGACTAAAGTTTCTGACAAAAAAGTGACCGGCCGTAGGGCTATTAAAATTAATAGATTTAAAAAATAGGGGAAACAGATGAACACTAATAACTTGGTTCTAAAAGAAGTCGATCAATACATGGCGGATTATGCTCCAGCGTATACTGCTTTAATGCCGGCGTTTATGAGAACTTCACAGTCTTATGCTGCAGAGGTAGGAAAGATCAACTTTAAAAGAGTGTCTGTGATAGGTGATATCAGATCGAAAGTAATTGATCCAAAAGATACGGCTATTAAGCTTTTAAAAGTCGGCCAAGATAGAAAGTCTTTTAATAAGTACTTTTTAGGCTCAAAGTTTACAAGCTCTGAGCTGCAATCCTCTGATGAGATTGAAGAGGCGATCAAGATGTTTCTTGATGAGCATAATAGGCAGAGTGATGAGATCTTTTTAACAGGGGATGGCACAAATGATTCAAACACTTTAAACAACGGTCTTTTATACTCTCAAGACAAAAACTACTTTAAAAGAGCTAGTGCCGAAGTTGAAAAAGATGCTAATGATTCACATCTTGCAGATCTTTACGATAAAATTACTGATGCGATTGATGAGGCAGATGATCTTGATGGTCAAAAGCTTGTTCTTTTTTATGGTGACAGACCTATCAAAGAGCACAAGGGTTTGTTTGTTGAAACTAAAACTTCTTTAATTGAGACTTTAGTAGGTGCTAACGCGGGTGTTTCTTTTGGAAAAATTCCTAAAGAAATAACTCCATCGGGTGAAGCTGGTATTTTGGTTTGTAACCTTGATCAACTTAAACTCAACTACACTGTTTTAGCTCAGCTTCGTGACAGAGATGTCAACAAAGAAGACATGTACTTTTGGGCTAACTTCATAATGGGTTCAAGCATGCTGGAAGTTAAAAACAAAAAAGGTATTGTTAGACAGCCTTTGACTTTCGAAGCTTAAGTTTTAGTTAACTTAAATTTACAAAGAGCCCGGCCCCACTAGGGTATGGGCTTTTTTTTTAGGGGGACATGGTGAGAGATTGGATCAATAAAATTATGGGCATCATTGAAGAGTCTTCTTTAACAGACTCCGAGTTTGCTACTGTCCAATCTACTACAATTGAATACACTCAAAAAACTTTTGATGAGATAGCATTGATACTAGACTCAAGGGGGTCCATATCTGATTCAAGAAAGCGCCTAGCTTTTTTGTATAAAGCCAAGGGTTTTAATGTGGGTGGGGGTGATGACTTAGCAGTTTCTAATATTTGGATAGGAAGTGTGCTTTGATAATTGAACTTTCTAAAGACTTTAAGAAAAGTTATATAAAAACTTTAGAGCGTTATAATTTTGACGTGGGGGTTTTGGAAGACAAGCCTCACTATGAAGCTGAGTATAATTCAATCAATGAGGAGCCTTCGTTAAAACAGTACGCCGGTGGTCCTTCTAGAAAGCAGAGCAGAATAAAGTCTGGAAAAACAGTAGGTGAGGTCTTGGTTGATAATATGAAAAGGCTACAAATTAATTTTGTACTTGATCCTTTCAAAAGAAAGAGCGAGCCTTTGACTAGATTTACAGAGTCGTTTTTAAAGCTAGCCTACGGGGATGGGGAAAAAGTTAGAAGGGTTGAAAACTTGCTTCAAGCCCTTATTAGAAATCCTATATTGAAACGAGAGTATGGTGACAGTAAAAGCTCAACCTCTGATGCAAAAGGTTTTAACAGACCTTTAATTGACACTTCACAAATGTTTAGAGCTATAAGAGCTAAGGTTAACAATGCTGGAAAATGAGATTGTTGATTTATTCAAAGCTATTTTTGATATAAAAAAGGTCACTCTTGAAGAGCCGGGTGAGGCTTTAGAGCAAGGTGTTTTGTTTATAAGTGTAGACTCATATACTGAAGACACTAAAAACGGTTTTGTTAAGGGCGTACTGAGAGGTAATGCTAAGGTCTATAGTCAATCAAACAAGTTGCCTTTAGGTTTTTTTACTAGGAAACTTAGAAGTGCCGGGGTTGATTTGACTAGAGATTTATTTTGTACGGACTTTGAGATGAACTTGAATGTGTTTCAAAATCTTATCGAGAGATCTTTTAGCTTCACATATTTTTACACAAGCGAATACGATCCAGAGCAAGGGTCATTAAATGAGATAGTTTTTTAAAAGGGGAACACATGTCTAAGAATATTTTACTGGATTATTTTTTCAACGTAGAGGCCATAACGCCTACATCACAAGCGTCTACTGCTTTTTTAAAGCAAGCTTGTATAGTTGTAAACTCAAACTCGGGTGGGACTGATGGTGACATAACTCAATGCTCAACCATTGCTGAGATAGAAGCTGTTACTGACAATGAAGATGCTAAAGAACTTTTAGCCGGTGGCATGTCTAAAATATATGTGCTTCAAAATGACGACTTAGATTTACAATCGATACTAGATGCTTTTGGCCCTGAGTTTTTCACATTAATTATCTCAAGCGACTTTAATGATACTAATATAACAGGCATGGACCTTGGTTTGTTCAAAGGTGTTGTTGGTGTTTCAAGTGCAACGGAGTCTTTCTTAGAAGCTCAAGCGGTTATTCCTAAAAGAGTTTCATTTTTTACTAAGACAGAAAACGGGGCAAAAAATATGTGTTACGCTTTTGGAAAGCTTCTCTCTAGTTTTACATGGAGAAATCAGCAATATGTAACCATGCCTTATGATGATGAGGTTGTAACTCTTGGCAAAGCCGAGTCTTATTTTGATGATAAAATCTCCTTTGTTTTAAACGACAAAGAGTTTGGAAAAAGGCTAGGTCTTTTTGCAGTTGGTGGGAAGGCTATTGTTGCTCCTTATATTTTAAAGAATTTAGAAATAGACATGCAATCAAGAGCTCTTTCTTATATCTCTGGGAATCAACCACAGTACACTATTAAAGAAGCAACTCTGATTGAAGACGAGCTAAGTCAGGTTATACAGGGATTTGTTGATAGAGGGCTAATAACAATAGGTACGGTTTCAATTGCAGTAGATCAAGGCAACTTCATTGCAAGCGGTCAAATAAACGTATCCGAACCTACAGGGCTTTGGAGATTTAAAGCAGAACTTAAGCAGACACTTTAATTAAGGGGTAGTAATGATTTTTAAGATATATGATTGTGATTTTGGTATTAAAGTAAAAGGTGTTTCTTATGACTTTGAGCATGTCTCAAGTCTACAGATTGAAGATCCTGAGCGTAACAGAATAACCAGGGGCGCCAACGCTAGAAACAAAGTTGGCCTAGCTTTTAAGGATGGCTTAAAAGAGCCTAAGCGTTGGACTATTCCAATTCTTAATATGAGCTTAGAGCTTAAAGCTGTTTTAGATGATGCCTATGATAATGTCACAAGAGTTGAATGTTACTGTATAGACAGAAAAGACGGGTCTTCTAAGATTGCAAAATCAGCTGTGCTTTCTAACAAGCCTCAACAACTAAACATCGAAGACAATGCTGAGAGCTTAGAAGTGATGTTAGAGTTTGAAACTTTTGATTCAAGCGAGAATCACAAGTCATGATTAAAGTTAAAGAGCTTAAAGGGTTTAAATCTCTACGAGCTCTTAATGTTTTTAACACTTTACTGATAGGCTTAAAGATGCTGCCGGCTTATCAAAGGTATGACTTTGAAGAAATGCTTTTAGCTATACATGATATGCCTGAGAGTGATCAAAGAAAGTGTATGAAAGAAGCGGCTCTACTTGTTGAACTAGACGAGAGCGAGGTCGAGTCTTTAATCTCTTTTTGCGTTGATCCCAATGGGGTTCCGTACACTAAAGAGAACTTAAGAAATCTTGAGCCTAATAAGATTGTTGAGATGATAGTCGCTGTTTGTATGGAGATATCAAAGTTTAAGATTGATCTCATAAGTGATTCTGAAAAAAAAAACTAAAAAATTGGTCAGTTGATCCAAGATCTGTTTTTTCCAAAAGGCCTAATTTAAGTTTAGAAGATTGTTTAAACATTTCTTTTTATGAAACATATTGCAGCGACGCGATGGAAGGGGCTTTAACATAATGTTTAAAAGTGTAATGAAAGTCACCCCCAAAATAGACAAGCGCGGTTTAGACAAAATGGAGAGGTCTTTATCTCAAAGGTTTAAAAGAGTTGCTAATGGTTTTAGTAAAGGTTTTGCTAAAATTTTTAAAGGGGGTGCTTTCATAGGAGCCGCCCTTGCTTTTGTTGATAAGCTTTTATCACCAATAAAAGAAGTGAATGAAGCACTGGAAAGAACATTGCAAAGTAATGATTCAATCTCAACCTTTGCAGCTCAGTTAAATACGACAGCTGGGAAGCTTCAAAAGCTACAAGCTATTGTCGGCACAGGAACAGGTCTCACTCAAGACAAGCTTTTAGATATACTGACAAAGTTTCAATTGGGTCTAGCAGAAGAAAGAAAGACACCGGGGTCAATGGGTCTAAAGGACTTCACTGAGTTTGGTGATGTTTCTGATGCTTTCTTTTCTTTCATACAGTCAATGAAGTCTGCTAACGATGATGATAAAAACCTTGTCACTAAAAGAGTTTTTGGTGATGAGGGGGTGAAGGCGTTAGCTGAAGCTTATCAAATTGATGTTGGGCAAATAATGAAACAAAGCGGCTTAGACAAAGTTAGCTTTGAGGCTTTAGATAAAAGCATTGAAAAGATAGCAGCTCTTTCTAACATGTCTGATGCTCTAAAAGCCGGCCGACAAACTCGTGATATTATCGATAAGGCCAGGGTTTTAAACGAAGGTATTATAAGAAGTAGAGAAGACAAAGCAGCTCTTGATTTAAAGCGGGAAAATGAAAGGTTTAAAAGCTACCAAAACCTTCAAAATCTAACCAACACAGTTGATAACATTTTCATTGCAGTTGAGGGTATGGTTGCTAAGCTTGGTGAGTTTATAGGTATGGCTACACCTTGGATAAAAAAAGTTGGCGGCTTTATAGACGAGACAAGATCAAGCTCTTGGTTTAAGGGTTTGTTTAAGTGGGGGGGGAAGTAGTGCTTAACGGTTTAGATCCTGTATTGATTTTTCAATTCAAAACTTTAATAAGCGGCGTTAGTGATAACATCAAAAACATACCAATTGTCTCTGACATCCCCACCTTGGTAGAGGAGCCCCCTATACCAATTTATTTAAGCGAAAATTTAACAGGTCTTTTTATAGACAGTGAAGATAAAAACCTAGACATTGAAACAGACATTGAAGAATCAAGCGACTCAACTAAAGAGCCCTTGGTGACTCAAAAAGGTGTGACAACTTCTGTGTCTATAAACATACAGGCCAACAAAAATTCAATCGGTTTAAATCTTTTGAATAGCCTTATAGACCAGGCTTTTTTAAAACTAAGAAACAACCTTTATACTATAAGCTATCTCAACGGTTCTACTACTGTTTTCAGAGGAAGAATACAAAGCTATAGAGTAAATCAAAACGCTGATAGTGAGCTTGTAAACATTCAGCTTATACTAAACAAGGGAAAGCCTAGGCCTCAAGGGTCTCCTACAAATCCCTTTGTTACTAGAGAAGAAAACTTAGACGTGTTATGAATTATTTTTGGTATCGAATTTTTAATGAAGCTGATTTTAATAACGTTGATTACAACGGAAAAACCTACACTCTAAATTTAGAAGGATTAGGTTTGAGAAGAATCCTTGTGACTAAGAAAAAACTCTTAGGCATAACCTATGAGGACACCTACCTTCCTTTGTCACTAAACAATAAAAACCCATTTTACTTTAACGATAAGGCTATATTTAAAAATTCAAGTGGGAATGTTTTCTTAGGATTTAGAGATGATAGTTAACTGTGAGCATGGTTTCTATACTTTTTATGAGACTGATGTGGGTCAAATTAGTAACTTTATACTAAGGTCTGGTTTTAGTTTATTTAAGAAAAATAACTACTTTGTTTTTGATGCCTTAAAAGATGCTGAGGATTTTAGCATAAAAGGACTTCCTTATTTAAATGCTGTTAGTAAAAAAAACTATCAAGGCAAGATGGGGGAAGTGTTTAGGTCAAATGATTTTGTTTTTGATTTTACAAGTGATTTAATAAAAGACAGGAATTCTGTCACAAGTTTTAATGACTTAATGTTAAGCGGTGACAGGTATGTTTCAAAGGGTCTTGTCTTGCCGGGCTCTTTTACTCAAGGGGGCAAAAAGGTGATAGGCTACACTTGTCATGTCTCAAGGCTAACTAACAGTTTCACATATAGCGAGGTTGATTTTGTCTAGGTGTTTAAAAGCAAGGCTAAGCTCTAAGGGAGAGGTTATCTACAGCGATAAGGTTGTATCTGATGTCGACATCTTAAGTGAAGGAAACGCTGAGAGTGAAGGTGTTTTAGTTTTAGATAAAGAGCTTATTTTTTATCTTGCAAGCTCTGCTAAAGACATTAAGAAAGCTCTAATAGAGGTTTCAAAAGGATTGTCTGAGATCTCAACCTCACTTGATAAGCTTGATAATGCCGGCTATCTGGTAGGCGCATCGGGAGCTGTACCGGGCCCACCGCTTTTAACTTTAAACATTAATAATATAAATAACATCAGAGGAAAGATTGATGATCTAAAGGATGCTTTAATATGATTGACATTGTGGCACCGAGTGAGGAAGGCCTGGACCAGGGAGTTGTTTTTACAGACACAACAAGAGCTGCAAATCTTTTGAGTGTACAGCTTAACAGTTTAAACTTTGCTCCCGAATTAGGTATAGATTTTGATTACTTTTTGCGAGAGGATTTAGAGATCCAGAACGAAAGTTTTAGAGGGTATTTGGTAGAGGTTTTAAGTGAGAGAGGCATTAGTGTTATATCAATTATAACAGAGGTTGAAAGTCTTTATCAAAAATTTACAATGAACATAAAAGATCAGGAAACCTCTTCTGATTTATTAGTGAGGTAACAATGAGCTATTCACAGGAAAACGGATACTTGCCAAGTGACTTTCAAACAATAATGGGCGCTTTAAGAGTTAAAATAAATGAACAGTTTGGCACCACATACACATCAGAAAACTTTGAAGGCACTAACTTTTATAAGTACTTCTACGCTTTAGCACAAAAGGTTCAAGACAATGAGGTTTTAACTGCTGAGATTTTTATCAAACTTCAAGACTATATAGCTTCAACAAATGAAAGAATATCAAGACCTGTAAACACAAATACAGGAATCATAGATAGGCTTAAGGTTTTAGGATACACCGCTAGTGTTAAAAAAATTATAGAAGCTGATGCCGGAAAAATTAATATATGTATTGATGTGGACGATTCAGCGGATGATTATGCTACTGTAAAAACTGAGATCGCCACTCTGATTTCTCAAATAACAGTAGCCGGGTGTGTTACTCAAGGTGATGAAAGTGAAACTATTGTTTTATCTAACGGGCAAAGTTTTGATTTTAAGTTTCATTTGCCAAACAAGATACCAGTTTTATTAAGGCTTACAATTGAAACAAGTAAAAACAATCTTAATTTAATCGGCGATCCTGATGATACAAAGTTTAAACTTATAGAAAACATCAATGCTAGATACAGGCTTGGCTTGGACTTTGAGCCTAAAAAATACTTTGACATTGACGATGATGCGCCATGGGCTGGAGATATAAAGTTAGAGTGGAGTGATGATGATGGGGCAACTTGGTCAGATGATATTTACGATGCAACTTTTGAAGATCTTTTTACATTCGGTCTTGATGATATAACTTTAGTGGAGACTTAAAATGCCTGAGTTTTTTAAAGGTGATGATTTAGAAAACAAGTACTTTAATGTGGGCTCTAATTTATTTGATCAAATAGAGACTGAAAAGACATCGTTTTTTAATGACTGTTATGAAAACAAACTCCTTGGTGAAATAATTCACAAGTCTAAGATAGCCCCTTTATCAAATGCTATACCTTTAGATGTTTTTAAAGACTCCTTTAATGCAATCTTTAATATATTTTTAGAAGCCGGATCATTTGAAGGCTACTTAACAGTTTTCAAAGCAATTTTTGGCCCTGATGTGGATGTGACATTCACAGTACCCGCACCCGGAAAACTTGGAATAGTAATTGAAGCTCAAGGCCTTTTAACTTTTAACTTGGCAGCTAGAAAAATTGTTTCTGATGCCTATGTGTTTGAGCCCTTAGTCGATCACAATGATAACAATATTGTTGTTAACTTTATCAGAGGGCTTTCTTCTCAAAGTGAAGTAGAGATAATGCTTAATGAGTTAGTGCCTCAAGGCGTATGGACTGACATAGATTTAACTATAGGTGGGGGTGTTTAGTGTCTAATAAAACTATTAATGAATTACAACTAATTGATGAGGTTAGTAGTGGGGTGAACTTAATAGGTGATGATACTATTCAAACCTATAGACTAACTACAGCTCAACTAAAAGCCTTTATAAATAAAGAAGTGAATGAAAGAATTGATTTAATTGAAGCTGACAAGTGGGTCACAAGAGATCGAATGAATCAAAATTCAGTAGGGTTTTCACAGCTAAATTTAAAGGATAACTTTCAAGAAAGAAAAGGTTTAACAGGTTGGTTGGGTCCTTTAGAGGATAACTTTTTAATAGCAGCCGGCACTCAAGGGGGTGTTAACATAGCTGCCGGTACCGGTGATCAATTCGGAGTTACACAAGAGTGGGGTTTTTTAGTTACTTTCGGAGCTGATTTAGAAGTGATAGGTCCTGGAGCTATAGACGTTAAGTTTTCAATCAACAATGATACCCCCGCGGACAATGTGAGAACTGTTAGCCTTGTTGGGACAACACCTTCTAATTTAGGCATGAGTGGGACTTTTTCAAAGAGTGAGTTTTTTACTTTAAACAATGTTGGCTCTGGTATTAAAAGTTTTAGTTTAAAAGTTGCTAAAAGAAATTCTGGTCAAGCGTTTTTTAAAAACGCATACTGGACAATGATCATGTTTAATAACAAAGCTTAGGAGTTATATTTTGAGTAATAAAAAAATTACAGACCTTCAATTAATATCAACCTTAGATGATGATGTAAACCTAGTCGGTGATGATACTATTCAAACATATAGGTTTACTTTAGCTCAGCTTAAATCTTTTATAAACCAAGAGATACAAAGCAATGACTGGGTTACTACAATTAGAATATTAAATGGAGCAGTTACCGGGCCTAAACTTGGCATAGGTGCCGGCAATATAACTGAAAGCGGTTCGGATACCAACGGTAGATATATAAAGTTTGAGGATGGAACAATGCTACAATGGGGGGAAGTTGAAACAACTCAAGGCGTAAACATATCTAGAGGTTCTCTTTTTATCAGATATGGAAGCACGATTACTTTTCCAGAAGAGTTTAACTCAGTTCCAGAAGTTTTTGTAAACTATAAAAGTAATTCAGGGTCTATAGACGACAGAGAGTTTTGGGCAACAGGTGCAACACCTACGACAACAACATGTCCAACATGCCTATGGTCTCCGACATCAGTAGGTTCGGCTACGCATGTAATTTCATGGAATGCAATAGGAAGGTGGAAAACTTAAGTGTCTGAAGAAAGAAAAAACTGGGATGTTAAAAATTTAGGAGCGGGCGCTTCCATAGGTGGTGGTTTAGCTACGATCATAATTAGTTTAGTGATGAATTCAATGAACATGAACAACAAAGCTATGCAAACAGAGATGAACGCTAACAACAAAACTATGCGAGCAGAGGGAAAACTTGCAATCGAGCAAATTAAAAACCTCACTGATATGTTAATTCGTAGTGAAAAAAGAAGAGAGAAAGAACAATCAAGTGCTGAAAAAAAGTTTGAAGCTTTTCAAACCAAACAGGATAAAATCTTTGAGCTAATCACAAAAAGTACCAGAGAGATTTTCACTAGGGATGATCAAAACAGACATGTTGATTTTATCAATGAAAGATTTAAAAAAATTGATTTACAAATAATTGATTTAAAAACTGATTTAATAAGGCTTAAAAAAGCACAATAACCAAAAAGGGGTATTAAATGGAATTAAAAGAAGCATATAATGTAAAGCTACTAACTGATAAGTTAAAAGTTAGAGGTTTAGATTTAACTGAGGAAGCGGCTATAATTGCGCTAGATGAAGTTTTGGATTGGGTTAGTGAAAGTGCTACTAAATCCACAACCCCTTACGACAATTTAGTTGCAACAATCTTTCCACTTCTAAAAACAGAAGTGCTAAAACAGATTGATAAAATAGATGGCGAAGTTGGCTAAGTGAATTTTCTAACTAGTCTTTTATCCTCAATTTTAAGACCTATTATTCAACAAGAATTTAATGAGTTAAAAAAATGGTTAAAAGAAAGTTATTTAGAAAACGAGAAATTTAAAGAATTTGACTCCATTGCTATGGAAAACATTTCGGCAATGGAGTCTGCAACTACACCGGAGGAGGTTAAGGCTCATGCGAGACGTATTTATCAAGAGCGCGCTAGGCTTAATCTTTAGCGGATGTACAATCCTTCCTAAAGCACCAGAAATTAGAATAGGGGTTTATGATAACTACTCTAAAAACGAAAAACTAGACCATGCAAAATCTCCAGTGTTTCACATGATTGGTGCAAATGGTACTGAATTTGAAATACCTTGGAATTCAGAGTCGGCAAAAAATATGGTCTGCACTCCTAATAAAGATTATGAAAATCTAAACGCGTACTTAAGAAAAGTTTTTTATATACTAGAAAAAGAAATGAGAAAATAAATGAAACAAATAATTGAAATCTTATTAAAAATATTAGACGCTTTGTTAAAACCTATTGAGGTTGTTAAAGACGCAGTAACAACTAAAACATATAGAAACAAAGCTATACTTATAAACGCAGCTAAAGAGCTAGGTGTTTTAGAGTGGGGAAATGGGTCTAATCCAAAAGTTGAAAAATACCTTGACCATGGGGCAAGAGGGGATAACAAAAACTCAGGCTTAAAAGACAACACCCCTTGGTGTGCTGGCCTTGTTGCTTACGTCTTAGAGACTGCCCCTGGAATCATTGGAACTAATCCTTTAGAAAACATTGGTTCTACTAATAGTTTAATGGCTAGATCTTACGAGAAGTGGGGAAAAAAAGTAACTAACCCACTTCCTGGGGACATAGTTACAAGGTATAGATCTGGAATAAACTCAGGCTTTGGTCATGTAGGGTTTTTCCTAGGCTGGACAAGTCCTTCAAAAAGCAGTTACTACTGTTTAGGTGGCAACCAAAATGACTCGGTAAATATATCTACATATAAAATGAACAAGGGTTCAAATTCAGGTCACTCTATGTTTAGAAGATCTAGTAAGCACGTTCCCATAACTTTAGATATGGAAAATGAGCTTTGGGATTTAGCTAATAGAATAATAAACGGTGAAGACGTAAGCGAAAACGCTACTGTTGTTTAACTAAGGGTATGTATGTCTTACACAAAAATGATATATTTGGATGAGGTATTCTTCGGACTGGAGTTTTATTCAGGTCTAGCAAAGTGTGTAGTCTAGTTATGCTTAAAAAAAAGGCCCCTAAATTTAATTAAGGGCCTAGATTGATCTTAAAGTGCAACCAAGAAGATCAAAACTTATTTAATTTTATTATATAATTTTTAAGAAAATTAATCCTCTTCATCTGCTGGGTAGAAATGGCCCAGATCGAAAGAAAAAAATATAGGTGTTTGATTTATTTTAAGTTCAATGCTGTTTTCAATAGTTTGACCTTCACCAATAGCTCTTTCCACCTCTTCTCCCCAGGCATAAAGGGTGCCAGGGTAAAATTTACTTCCAAGCTTTTTTTCAAGCTGTGTTTTTAAAGTTTTATAACCTTTTTTGTTTAACTGCATTTTTTCTCCTTAGTTACACATATACAGTAGCACATTTTTTAAGCAAAAACAATAGCCTAGTATCAATACAATACACTATTGAAAACATCTTATATCGATACAAAAAGTAAGAAATCTTACAATAGTACTTGATCAGGTACAGCCAAGTGAGTCTACAAAATAAGCATCCTAATTGAGATCTAATCCTAATTAAAAATATCTGAGTATTTATTGGTGTGCTCAGAAAAATCAGATTGACTGCTAATCCTTAAGCACCCCTAATACTAACTTAAGCCCTCAAGTCTGGGTTTTTAACTACAGATTCCTTGCCTTTGGAACTGCCGCGCTAACGCTTGGACTGCTCATCAGCAAGCTGATCGAGCCTGTAAAATTTAGGCTATTAAAACTTTTAACTTCATTTAATTAAAGTGTTTAACTTATAAACAATGTCTAAAAGTTATACGATATTTTAAACTCACATTGTCCTCAATACCAATACAGATGGCACCGATTGTGCATACTTATTTTTGAGGTGCAGATATGACAAAAAATAAAATAATTAAAAGACGTTCAAACAATCAATCAAAGTATATAATAAGATGTAATGATGGTAGAACTTTGAAATCTAGATCAGATTCAGACCTTAAAAAAGACATTGGTTCTCTTGATGTAGGCTTTACTGTTTTAAAAAATGTAGAGGGTACTACTTTATATGTTTCTGAATTTAAAGACTTGGTGCTTAAATAATATTTCAAATTGTAGGTAGTTTAGAAAAAATATAAATAATGATTGCAATCTTTTTAGTTCTAATCCAACTTGATTGCAGCTCCTTTGGGGGAGTTTGTTCTAAGACTTCTTGTTTTAAAATGATAATTGTTCTCCC
>Ga0307980_1000449_pt1 | contig 19253 bp, 22 predicted proteins | sample OrgLakmetage1060_FD_201817 | JGI IMG/M metagenome (GOLD analysis project Ga0307980, IMG submission 201817) | Saline water microbial communities from Organic Lake, Antarctica - #1060 | ecosystem: Environmental > Aquatic > Non-marine Saline and Alkaline > Saline | place: Antarctica: Organic Lake... | reverse complement strand
CAGTTCCCAAGCATCTATTGTGGCACCGCAGGTGGACAGGTGGTCGAACAGGACAACGGGTCCAGCTATTGCGCGATTTGGATCAACAGGCCGGAGCAGTGAAAATCACTCCGGCCATTCTTCGGCGGACCAGTCGCGCGATGTGTGGATCACACGAACAATCGCGATTTCTTCCGCGCCGCCCGTCTGAGTGATCGCATAGGCCACAACGTAGGGCAGACCCGTGACGGATTTCTCATAGGTGCCTGTCACCCGTCTGGGGCGCCCTATCGGCATGTCGCCAAGGGCCAGCGCCGTCTTGTCTAGGGCATCGGCCACGCGATGGGCCGCTGACGGATTGTCGGTGGCGATGTAGGCAACGTGCTCTGCAAGATCGGCCAACGCATCGTTTGACCAGCGAACGGGTCGGCTCACGCAGTGTCGCCTGCCGCCGCGACGATCACCTGCCGCAAGGAGGCCATTGCATCTTCATGGCTGACCGTCCGTCCGGCCTCCACGTCAGCAAGCCCCCGTTCAATGCCTTCGATGATCGCCAGTTCGCGGTCCACGTAGGTTTCCACCGCTTCTGCCGCCAGAAAGGATCGGCTGCGCCGTGTTCCATCCGCCAACCTTCCCAGCTTTGCCTTGAGCTGCGGATCGAGCCGGATCGTCATTGTGGCGCTGGCGGTCATTTCATCACCTTCTAAGCATGTGTACATCTGAACACATACACCGTTTCAAGGGTTTCGAAAAGAGCGGATCAAGGAAAACCCCTAGTGTTAATAGTGTTACCTACGGAGTAAGTTACGGATTCAACAACCTCTTGCCCTGATTGAACTAAAGTAGCCTCCGGGTTCCGAAAGGGTCAAACTTTGGTTCCGAAAGGGTCAAACTTTGGTTCCGAAAGGGTCAAACTGGCTTTCCTCGCAATTTGGTTCCTGATAGGTCAAACCTGAAAGTTCCTGATAGGTCAAAGATTCGCTGATGAGCCTGCTGCCAGATCGCCACCCAAACCTTGATTTCTTTGTCCTCGATATCGCGGATGCGGTGCCGAAGGACGACATGGCCTCGATGGAGCATCCACTGTTCTCGCTGGCGACGAAACCGGACATGCGGCACCTCGAATATCGCAGCGGCGACAACATTCTGAAAATCCGGCCGTCCGGCCTCGGCCTGCCCACCATCTTTGACAAGGATATCCTGATCTTCACGATCAGCCAGCTCATGCACCGCAAGAACCGGGGCGAGGCGATCGGGGATACCGTGCGCTTTTCTGCCCGCGAGCTGTCGGTTGCCACCAACCGCCCAATCGGCGGAAACCACTACAAGCGCCTCGAAGATGCCTTTGCCCGCCTCCAGGGTGCGCAGTTCGTCACCAACATCAGGTCCGGTGGCAAGATCGAGACGCGGATTTTCTCGCTCATCGATGAGGGCGGTTTTGTGCGCACAGACGACGAGCGGTTCCGCCTGGATTACTGCGAGGTGAAACTGTCGCGCTGGCTCATGCGGGCCATCGAGTCCGACCAGGTCGTCACGATCTCGAACGACTACTTCCGGCTGCGTCGCCCACTGGAACGCCGACTCTACGAGATCGCGCGAAAGCATTGCGGCAGCAAGCCGAAGTGGCAGATCGGGCTGACGACGCTCCAGAACAAGACGGGCAGCAACGCCCCCGTCAAACGGTTCCGACACAATCTGCGCGAGATTATCAAGGCGGACGTGACGCCGTTCTACCGCTTCGAGCTGGACGATGCTGACCTCGTGATCGTCCGGCCCCGCCAGTCCAAGGCGCAAATCACCCCCGCCATTACACTGCCCGACTGGGCTGAGGAAAAGGCCCGCGCCGTGGCACGGGAGAAGGGCCGGGACTACTACGCCCTCCGCGCTGAGTGGTTGGCCTTCGCGCAGGCGGAAACAGCCAAAGGCAATCCGCCGAAGAACGCAGGCGCTGCATTTTTGGCCTACTGCGGGAAACAGAGTAGCCTGCGTTAACCGGGGTTTGAATTGCCTCGATCAGGTTTCCTTAGCGTTGCGACACGCAACAGGATATCCTGTTGCGCAACAGGCAAGAAGAAACGGGGCGCAACGGTATGAAATATTCACTATCCGAGGCAGCGAAAGCCACAGGAAAAAATAAGACAACAATTCAGAGAGCCATCAAAAATGGCAAGATTTCAGCGGCCAAAGGTGACAGTGGCTCATATGAGATCGACCCATCCGAGTTGCATCGCGTTTTCCCGCCCGCCGCTGCGCAACGCGATGCGCAACACCTACAAAGCAACGGCACGCAACAAGGCCAAGCTGCCTATATCAACAGTAACTTGGCCCGCGTTCTTGAACTGGAAAAGGAGCTGGCGGTCGTGCACGAGAGGGCCAATGGGCTGGAAGCTCAAAAGGATCAGATGGTGGACACGATCAACGATCTACGGAAGCGCCTGGACAGTTCCGAAGGGCGCGTGACAGTACTCTTGGCTGACGACAGGCCTAAGCGTAGCCTCTTATCCCGCCTGTTCAGCCGATAGAGTTTGGAGGATGCATCGTCATCGTGACACTGTAAGCTGCCTGTCCAGCCTGCCCTCTGATTTCCTCTAGAGCATCGGAGTTCATCGCCTCTGCGGTCAAATCAGCGATCCTTTCAGGATCAACCTCATCCAGACGTTCCAAATCCTTGAGCCGCCGAACGATGAAGGCCGCTCCCATACTAAACATCTCAACGTGGCTTAACTTAACCCCAAGGGCCTGAACCGTACCGTCAAAAGCTCCCAAAGCAGCGGCGGAAAACTCTTCATCATCGACCTCACGCTTTATTGCGTTCAAGAAGGCCGAATGAGCTATGCTGGCGGCGACATACAAATCCTCGCGCTCGTCTTCATCACACTTCAAATCGTCACCTTCCGTATTCGATGACGGACCACGAGCACAATCAACCTCATGGGCATAATCTGCTTCGAGATCGTCCCGTCGCAAGGGAACGATGAAATCATTCTTTGATTGGGGGTCCATCGCACCTGCGCAAAACGCGCTGATGACAAATGCGATGCCAATTGGCAGCAGGAACGCTAATAGAAGAAATCCGACCACCAAGAACAGCCACCAGTGAGCCCTGAAAATAGGCATGGCTCCAGTCTTTTGCAAAAGCTGCATCTGAACATTCCACCAATATCGGCCGACCACTGAGACGCTGGAGGCAACGGCAGATACGCCGTCCATGGCTGCGCCATAGGCGACATGAGAGTCTGGTTTCTTGTCATTGTTGTGCATTTGGCGTCACCTAGCCGCTTTCACAGCGCGTCTCTTGGCAAGGAAACGCCCCATCAAGAACCAGCCAACCGTCCCCCAAAAAAGCGCGATAGCAATAAAGATCGGGGCAAACCGTGACGTAGGCGATACCAGTAATAACAACACTACGTTTAGCGCACCAAATCCTGCAGACCAAAGCATGGCGCGCTTAAATGACTTCGCAAAAATTCCGGATAGAAGTCCGCCGACTCCTCCAACGTCAAGAGACATGCCAAGCAAAATAGCGATCATGTTCATGTAGTTTCTTCCTTCTCAGGCCGCTATAGCCTCTTAGCTTCCTGTTTATTAATCCAGTTTTGCGCTTCCTCCTCAGTCGCAAAAGCCAGGTCCGCATTGCGATGCAACCGTTCTTCTCCGTCCACTGAAATTACGTCCCAGATTTCATAGAAAATAGACTGGGTTCCGTCAGGTGCCGTAATGTTGGCAACCCTCTGAATTTCGAATTTCTGGCCCATATCGACCCCTTCTTACCAATACGTTACTGAAGACGCTCCGCGATCCAGAGCTTGATTAGCGATTGCCGCGTCACGCCGAGGTGCCGAGCCTGCTTGTCCAGGCCCTCGACGACCCACGCCGGAAAATCCACGTTCACGCGCTTGGGCTGGTCGTTCGGGCGGCGCGCCTGAGACCAGTCGATTGCACCGCTCACGTCCTCACCCGCGTCGAACTTCTTGTCGAATTCAGTTGTCTTCATAATAGCTGATCTCCTCTTTTCGGGCACGGCGCACCGAGATGATGCGCACTGCGTCACCTCGCGGCGTCCAGACGGCTGCCCAGTGCTTTCCCTCGATCTTCCCGATCGACAGGAAGCGCGGTTCGCCCTCGGTCTTGGCGGGCGCTTCGAGCATCCACGGGTCATCCCAAAGGGCCTGTGCCTGATCGAAGTCAATGCCATGCTTCGACAGATTCGAGGCGCTTTTGGCAGGGTCATACTCAAAACTCATGCCTAGATATGGTATAATAATTATCCATTTTCAAGCATGTCTCTGTGTTGGCCACCCCCGCCAGTTCGGACCGGAGACCTCCGAATATCGGAGGGCCGAACTGGCTCTATAGCCCGTGGCCCAGCCCGCGGTCGCGCTCGGCAATGCTGTCCCGTTCCTTTTCGATCTCCTGCTGGCGCGTCAGCTCGCGTTCCTGCGCCGCGTCCAGCTCGGCCTGCCGTTCCTCGGCTTCGCGACCATCGCGCAGCGCGGCGGCGCGATCCGCAAAACCCTCACGATCAACGCCCTCGGCTGCTTCGCGCATCCGTGCTGCAAAATCCCGTGGGGCCTCCCGCTCTGGCACATCGACACCCTGTTCTTTTTCACGGCCTTGCCGCGCCTCCCACGCCTGCCGCAACCGCGTGGCGAAGTCGGGTTCTTCCTCTCGGCCGTCACGCCCACCCGCAAGCGCCAGCTCAGACTGCCCCGGTCCCAGACGATCCATGACGCGTTCCGCCGCACGGTCCAGCCACTCGCGAACCTGTCCGGTCAGTTCCTGCACCACTTGTCTGACCTCGGCGGCACGGTCCTTGACCTCGTGCCAGACACGCACGGCGGCGACCTCGATGCCGCGCTCCTTAAGCTGCCAAGCACCAAGGGAAAGCTGGGGCAGGGGCGGGCGGTCCAGAGACATGGCCCGCACCGTCTCGTGCAGCTCCGCGCCCTCGTCGCCGCGCTCCCGCGCCGCCGACGCCAGCTCAAGCGCCTCGTCGCGCTGTACTACGAGGGTGCGATGGTCCACGCGGTCCTCGATGCCGGCCCGCTCTAGGGCCGCATTGCTGTCCCGCGCCCATGCCTCCCGCCAGCCCTCCAGAACCTCGACCTTGTTCCAGTCGCGGTTCTTGGTGGTAAAGCCGTCTGCATCCACCTCGCGGGTGGTCAGCAAAATGTGGGCGTGATGGTTGCGGTCATCCCCCTCGCGCCCCGGCGCGTGCAGGGCAATGTCAGCCACCATGCCACGATCTACGAACTGCGCCTGTGCGTAGTCGCGGACCAGGGCAACACGCTGCGCATGGGTCAGCTCGTCGGGCAGGGCCACACGGACCTCGCGGGCGACCTGACTGTTCTTGCGGGTCTCGGATTCCTCGACGCGGTTCCACAGCTCGGATCGGTCATGGACCCAATCCGGCGCGTGATCCGGTGCGAGGATTTCGGTGTGATCGACACCGCCCCGTGCGGCGTAATCGAAGACTAGCCCGGTGCGGCGATCTTCGATCCGCTCGGCCACGCGGTAGGCGGACGCCGCCGTGGCGCTGCGGCCCTGACTGCGGGAAATCATCGTTGCGCGTAAATGATAGATCGCCATTCGGGGGCTGCACTTTGCTTAGGGGTTAAGGGGAAACGCCAGTCTCCCCTACCCACACAAACACGCAGCGTTTGTATAAGTGGGCACTTTGTGTCTTGCTCTCTACATCTGCCGTAGCCTAAAAGCAACTCAAGACGGTGGCAAAGGAGACCAGAATGGCGCGGACAATAGATCAGCAGATCGCATCAACGCAGGCAAAGCTGGCCCGCCTTAAAACCCGTCAGAAAGCCAGTGAAACCCGCCGGAAAATCATCGTCGGGGCCATCGTGACTAATGCCGCTTTGAAAGACCCCAAGATTGCACGCTGGATGGCGGCAACCCTGCGCAAGAACGCCACCCGTGACGTCGATCAGAAAGAGCTGGTCGGTCTGCTGGAAGAACTGGATCAGGCAGCGGCCAAGGCGGACCCGGCATGAGCAAGGACCCATTCCAGATACTGGCCGACGAGCTGACGGCCCTTCGTCGCAGCATTGAGCATATCGCCCGCACCAGCCTCGACAAGGACGAGGCCAAAACCCTGAACCAAGCCGTGGCACAAGCTGCCTTGAAGATGGCGAAAGCAACCAAGGACGCGCCGGGGGAAATTCAGGGGGCTTTGGAAGCGGACCGCGACCAGATGGCCCGCAGCGCCACACAGGCTGCTACAAGGGCCGCTGAGAGCGCCATGGCTGGAATCCGGCACGACCTCGACAATGAACGCGCAAAGCTCTCACAGGCCGCCGGAGAGGCCCGTAGGGAGGCATGGCGCTGGTTTGGTGGGTTCTGGGTGTGGTTGGCCTCTATGCTCGCCACAGGGGCCGTTATCGGGGCGCTGGCGATGGCCTGGATTGCGGGGCGCGGCGATGCCCGCGAGTTCGGGCAGTTCCCAAGCATCTATTGTGGCACCGCAGGTGGACAGGTGGTCGAACAGGACAACGGGTCCAGCTATTGCGCGATTTGGATCAACAGGCCGGAGCAGTGAAAATCACTCCGGCCATTCTTCGGCGTCGATCACCTTCCGCAAAGACGCCATTGCAACCTCATGGCTGACCGTCCGGCCCGCTTTGATATCCGCAAGCCCGCGCTCGATCCCTTCGATGATGGCTTCCTTTGACTTGAGCTGGGGGGCTGTCGGGATGCTGGTCGTCATTTTATCGCCTCCCATGGGTTGATGATCTGCACGCCTGTCGGCTCAAAGTCCGCAACATTGCGTGTGACGATGGGCATGGCATGGGTGATCCCTGTTGCGGCGATAAGTGCGTCCCGGTCACTGCGGGGGTCTGGGACATGCAAAGCGGCACAGCAAAGCGCCACGGGTCTGTCCACGGGCAAAATACGTCCCTCGAACACTGGAAGTACCCTGTCAGCCATCCAAGCCCTCAAAACGGCGCCCTGTGCGCTGTCACGCCGTTCCATCTGCCTGACGCCCATCTCAAGTTCCAAAAGCGTAATGGCAGACAGAAAGAGCGCAGACGGGTCTTGATCCTCGGCCCATGCAACGACATTGGCATCCGCCTTCCCTGCTCTTGCCTTGCGCAGCTCGGACACCACATTCGTATCGAGAATGAACATCAGGACAGATCAGCCGGACGTGTGAGGTCACGCAGTCGATCCGGTTCAAAGGATACGTCTGCCGCTTCTGGATCAGCCAGCAAATCCAGAATACTTTCCTGAGGTCCTGCAAGCCGTCTGTAGGCTTCGATGCTCAGCAACACATGCGCAGGTTTGCCCCGGTCTGTGATGAACACAGGTCCTTCCTGCGCAGCCCGCTTTGCGCCACTTGCGTCTTGGTTGAACGTGCGACTGTTGATCGTTGTCATTCCCATGGCTTACATCCTTCTAAGAAGCTTAAAGTAGAAACGTAACTACAAATGGGTGGAGTGTCAATCTTGCTCCGCCATCACCACACTTGCGAAGGTTTCGATTGCGTCACAGACCGCGCATCAAGCGCCAAAATCGTCCAAACATATTTACCAAAAAAGCGCGTAGCGCTTTCTTGTTCTAAGTGTTCTATAAGTTCAGGGAGTTATTGTTTTTATATTACATGTGGTTACGAGACTATAAGTGACAAATCCAGACCGACAAGTGACAAATCCAGACCGACAAGTGACAAATCCAGACTAAATCACGCATTTACAGTATCGTATCTGTCACTTAAAAAAGCGGCTATGGGAAAGACAACTAAAGTCGCTGCTGATCGCGCCTATGACCAGACCAAAACTGTGCTGCCCAAAGAGGTGGCGCAAGGCGTCTACATGCAACACGCACCAAGCCTGCAAGCACTCAAGCTCATGCACCTGATGATCGGAACGGCGGGTGGGCGAATGGCTGATGACGTTCAGCACGAGTTCAAACTTTCAGTGGTGAAAAAGATTGAAGGCATGAACAACCATACTCGTGCTTCTCTTGCACCTCTATTTGAAGAATTACGGGCGGCGACAATCAGGGAAGGTGATCCAAACGTAGAAACTGATCGGGTAGTGATTGGCGGTCTCTTAGATCAGGCCGTTCTGGATCGTCGCGACCCTACAAGCGGAGACACTTTGCTGTCGTGGCATTTTGGGAGATCGTTCCGAGATATGGCGCGGGCATCGAACCATTGGGCCATTCTCGACCGACAAGCAGTGTTTCATCTGGGTAGTAAATATTCCGTGCTGTTGTTCCAGTACATATCCAGCTTGCAGAACCTCAAACACGTCACCAGTAAGCGATTCACTGTATCAGAATTACGATCAATACTGGGTATTCCAGAAGGGAAGCTGGTGCGATTTGCCGATGTAAACAGTCGTGCTTTGGGACCATCTGTAGACGAGATTAACAGTGATCTAACTCGATTACATTTAACGGTGAAACTTCACAAAGTTGGCCGCACGGTGGCCGAGGTTGAGATAGCTTGGGAAGTCAAAGCAGACCTGATGAAAGTGAAGGACGAGCTGGATCGGCCCAAGGTGGGCCGGAAAGCGCGACGGGATGGCACGGCGGAAACGCCTGTGACGGCCTTCCCTGACTCTGGAAGCGTGAAGGATACCCAGCCATGGGACCGGATCGCACGGAACAATGCGCCGCGCATCGACGGTCGGCATGTGCCAGACCTGCGCAAGCTGGCCGATACGTTCCGCAAGTGGTGTGGGGAAAAGTCTATCCCGCTAGATGCAGCCAGCATCGAGAAAACTTTCACGACATGGTGCAAGAACTATTCAGCGCGATAGACTGTTTTGGCAATGGACCGTTTTGGGCAGAAGTGCGGTGCGTCTCGTTACGTATAGGATATGCTATGTAGGGCGGCTCGCCATCTAAGCGTAAATCTAGAAATCGTCTACGTAGCGTAGCGTATAGGTTTGAAATCAATGGGGCGGCCATGTTGACAACAAAATACACGTACAGTTAACTTCTACGAAAAGTTGAAAGTTATATTTTAGAAGTGCGCAGTGTATGAACCAAACCGACAGTCTATTTTTGCCAGCCGCATACAATCTGAAACATGATACGTACACAACTGGAAGCACCCTGCGTCCTTCAACAGATAGACTATGGGTAACCAACGATCCAAGCACGACGAAAGTGGCGCTTAATCCCGCAAGTCATCTCGACATTTCAGGAACTCGGTTTCTTCATTCTTTGGTCGAAGAGGGTGATGAATACTTGGGTGACGACGCACGAAAGGACCGTTCAGAGATCCAAGTGGAACGGATCATGCAGAACGGGTTAACGTACTCGTTTTCTTTTGATTTCAAAATTATAAACGATCCGGTAGATACTTCGTCCACCGTTGTCGTAAGCGATGCAGATTTTTTGAACCTGTTTCAGCTTAGGAATAGTGGCGGACCGACTACATCTGACGATTCCGTGCCGCCAGTAACCGTCCGAATTTATCAAGGAGATAAATTCGAAGTGAATTATAAGTGGAAAAATCCGGTTACTGGTGATCCTGATGAAAATAATGTCGTTCTATTAAGTTTTGATGGCTTAGAGGCTAATGTCGTATACAGTCTTTTCTTAGAAGTAAATTTTCCGGACCAAGCTAGCTCTAGCTGGCTTATTGACTCTTCTCTTAAAGAAGGTACTGCTTTCAAAGCAGGCGGCACCCATACAAAAACCACTACGATAGCAGACAATCCCGACAAATATTTTAGCTACTACGAACCACTTGGTCCGTTCCCGCAAATTGGCGTTTATCGGGGTGACGCAATCGGCGTCGGTCCAGAAAAATCCTTTCAGGCAGAGTATCGCGATATCTCCGTTACATATCCTGACGGGGTAAATACTCTGGCGATCACCACGCCGGGTATCACAACCCAAACAAATACCGGTACTTTTTTGCTCCGGGACAACGTCACTGGGAGTGCAGGCAATGACACCATAAATGGGGGTCACAAGAATGATACTGTAGATGGTGGCAATGGCAACGATTCAATACTTGGCTTTACCGGAGAAGATTCCATAAGAGGTGGAAGTGTAAAAGACACACTTAATGGGGGTACAGATAATGACATCCTCAAAGGCGATGCTGGTAATGACAAGCTCTATGGTGGTTCAGGTGATGACGATCTGTTCGGTGGAACAGGGAATGATTATCTAACAGGAAACGAGGGCGCTGACACTTTGCGGGGGGATGCAGGTAACGATAACATCGCCTCGACCGACAGTGTCGGCGATGTCATAAACGCGGGATCTGGAAATGACACTGTGTCGGGCGGCGTTGGCAACGACTTGATTTTTGGATTTTCAGGATACGATCAGCTAAGCGGTAATAATGGCGATGATACCATTACCAGTGGGTCGGATGGCAACGGTGATACTGTATTTGGCGGCAATGGGAATGATAGCATCACGGGTGGCGGCGGCTTCAACGATCTGTATGGAAACAACGGGAACGACACCATTAATGGCGGCGCAGGATCTGAAGAGATATTTGGTGGCTCGGGGAACGATCATATTTCTGGTGGAGCCGGTGCGGACATGTTCGTATTCACAGGCACATTTGGTGATGACACAATTGCGGACTTCAACTTGTCTACTGCCAATGAAAAAGTAAACTTGGGCGGTGTATCCTCCATCACCAGCTTTTCAGATCTGGTCGCCAACCATACAGAAAATGTGGCAGGTAACTTGGTTATAACTGACTTTGGTGGAAATACGATCACACTGATAGGTATTCAGGAACATCAATTGTCAGCCAGCGATTTTATCTTCTGAATAAATATTAGCCTGTTGTAGAAAAATAGTAAGCTAAGAAAGAGGCAGTAGAATGCGCGATCTGATATCCGATAATATCCTGACCCTTGGCCGTTTGACCCAAGACGAGACGTTGAGAAGCAGTATCGATACGGTTGGTGATACAGACTGGTTTCGTGTATCTCTTGAAGCAGGTAAATCATACGGGTTTTCGGTCGCTGGTACGGAACGATACGTTGGCGAGAGCATTCCAGAGTTTGGCCCGACACTGTCTGGTCTGTTCGATGCTAAGGGTCAGAACGTTAGTACCGCAGGTAACGGTACCTCCAATAATGAGTTGAGCCCTTCTGGTCGTCTACCGGCCGTTTTCGACTTTTTCACGGATGCGAAATACTTCGAGGCATCGACCAGTGGTGATTATTTCATCTCTGTTGTCTCGACAGAGCCGGAAGAGGTCGGGGACTACAACCTGACCTTCTTTGAGGATGACCTGCCGGGGGATGTCAGCACACCGGTTATGCTTGTACCGGGTGGGACCATGCGAGCGTCAATTGATGGACCAAGCGAAGAGGATACATTCGCAATCAAAGTCAGTGAAGGCGACACATTCGAGGTTCGGATGGAAGGATTAGGGTTTGGCGACCTTACTTTGGATCGCCCTTTTTTGGAATTGAGCGACGCTGAAGGTAATCTTCTTAAGATGCCAGGCTCTACTAGTTCGTCCTCTTTGGGAGATAAATTTAAAGGGTCAGATATCGTTTATGAAGCGCGCGAAAGCGGCACCTATTACATCGCTGCCTTGGCATTAGAGAATAATCAGGGTTCCTACAATATAACGCTGAACAACGTCATCAAAGAGTTGGGTGAGGCGCGTGAAGACGCTTTCGATTTAACTGTTGGTGAACAAGTTACCGCGCGGGTTGATGGCGGGAACGAGGACCTTGATTGGTTCAGCGTATCGCTTGAGGCTGATGTTTCTTACCGTTTCAATATCAACAGCGATGACCGGTTTGACATCGGTGTTGGCGGGTTTGCTGGCCGCATCGTGGATGAGGCGGGAGAAACCGTTGCAGTACCTTTGAGAGTGAATGGTTCTTTTGAGAATTACGAAGTATTTTTCACCCCCTCCACATCCGGCATATACGCATTAGAAGCGGCGCATCGGTTAACTGGATCGGGGGTTTATGACGTCATCGTGGACGTCGCGATCCCCGTCATCGGTACCGATGCTGCGGATTGGCTCACCCTGCCGGACGGCTCAGCGCGTGATTTGTTCTTGATCGATGGGGGTGAAGGCCGCGATACGATGTCCTTTGTCGGTCTTGATACGGGCGTCACCGTGAACCTCGCCAGCGGCCTTGCCCGCGCACAGGGTGCAGACCCGTTTACTCTCGCCATGCAAAGCATCGAGAACGTCACCGGCACCAGCTTTGCCGATACGCTGATCGGCAGCGGGGTTTCCGAGACGATGCGCGGCTTGGGCGGCAACGATACGTTTTTCGGTTCCGACGGTGCGGACGAAATCGATGGCGGCGCGGGCCGTGATACGTTCAGCTTTGCATTCTCCAAGGATGGCGTATCCGCCTCCCTACTGCGCGGACGCGGTTGGGTAGGCGATGCAGAAGGTGACCGGATCAAGAATGTCGAAAACCTGAACGGCACGTTGCAAGATGACTTCCTGTGGGGCGATCACGACTACAACCGTCTTGACGGCAGCTTTGGTGACGACACGCTGATCGGCAACGGCGGTGATGATTACATTCTGGGGGGCTTTGGCACCGATACGGTGGTGTTTTCTGGCGTACGGGCTGAATATGACATCGCGACAACGGGGTTCAGCACAACCGTTACACACCTGCGTGGTGGCGTAGACGGAACGGACCTGCTGGGCAGCGCCGAAGTGCTTCGATTTGCGGATGGCGATGTGCTGACAGCGGATTTGTTGGAGATGTAGGCGCTTGGACCCTTTAGTTTAGGAGAAAGGCGTAATCCGCTCATGTCAATTTCGGTGTAAGAGTTGATAAAGGGGATATCCAAGGTAACAATTTTCGACTAACTGAAAAGTTAAGCGTTCCAAAACCCTCCTTTTTGGAACGCAGCCTCCCTGCCCTGTTTTTCGCCACCACAAACCCCGTTCAAAATCCAAGCGGTTGTTGAAGACTTATGGAAAGATTGTCTGTAGTGATCTGGATCGCTACACTACATAATAGATCATTATGAGACAGGCAGTCGCTACATGACACAAGTTACAATATCGGAGGCGGCAAGACGGGTGGGTGTTGCTCGGTCTACATTGCTGCGACACATCAAAAATGGTAAGGTGTCAAAGGTTATTGGCAAAGATGGAAAGCCAAGTTTGGATACATCCGAACTGTTGCGAGTGTATGGTGATCTGAAAAATTCCGATAAAGACGATACAAGCGATACACTACACCAAAACCGTAGCGCACTACAGATTGATACAGGTGATCGCTACACCGAAAAAGACATTGAAATCGCAACTTTACGAGCTGAACTTAAAGCAGCGCTCGAAAGGGCAGATGAATTCAAGGAAGAACGCGACGAGTGGCGGGGAGTAGCTAAAAAAGGGCAGGCCTTGCTCACTGACGCGGGGCAGGGGAGGCCCCGTCAAGGATTGTGGGCGCGAGTATTCGGCAAATCAGTGTAGCCCTCCTTCAAGCCCGCCTGATGGTGTTTCGGCTTACTTCGAACAGACGCGCCAGCTCTGCAATGCCACGACCTTCTTGGTCTCGCATACGCGCTACTTCTGCGCGGCGCTCTGGTGACAGGGCAGGGGGTCTGCCCCCAACGCGCCCCCGCTTGCGGGCGGCAGTAAGACCTTCTTTGGTTCTCTCGGATATCCGCTCACGCTCAAACTGGGCGATGGAAGCGAACACATGAAAGACCAGCCGTCCGGCTGGTGTCGTGGTGTCGATGTCCTCGGCCAAGGATCTAAACCCCGCGCCCTGTGCGCCTACCGCCTCAACGATGCTCAAGAGGTCCTGTAAGGATCGGCTAAGGCGATCATACTTGGTCACGACAACCACATCACCATCCCGCAACTGCTCGATCATGCGATCCAGCTCAGGGCGGGATTTTTTGGTGCCGGAGATTTTTTCCGCAAAGATGCGATCAGCGCCAATCGTCTCAAGGGCGGTGGTCTGGGCATCAAGGTGTTGATCTTCTGTCGAGACACGCGCGTAGCCGATGATCACTGATCTGACCCTTCCAAAAACCTTCAACAACTGGTTTGGTTTTGAACGGGGTTTTTGGCGGCGTCAATCGGGTGTTTTGAGCCGGTGCCAAAAACGGAGGTTTTTTGCACTCTCTGGCATCATACCCTAAGTAGGGTGGCGAGAGGTTGATCCAGCTTGATGCAGCCAGCATTGATAATACTTTCGACATGGGACAAAAGCTATTCAGCAAGACAAGACATTCAACAGACGGCTGGTACCGCGATGACCAAAGACCCGGACAAGGTGTGTCGCTCACGAATGATGATATCCCCCTGCTGAGAACTGAGCCGATCAGGATTGGCATGGCTTCAGAGCACTATATCGCCATCAGTGAAGCTCAAAATTTCGACGTGGGCCAAGAGGTCCGTGCCTTCGAACCCGTCACGATGACTCACTCGAACAGAAAAGCTGTTGTTCTCAAGAATGTCGTAGTCAGCACGCGCACCCGAGTAGATCACTGTGTCCTTGCCGAACCCGCCCAAGATGTAGTCATCCCCGCCGTTTCCGACAAAGGTGTCATCGCCATGACGACCCTCCAACCGGTTCGCGCTATGGTCGCCCCAGATGAAGTCGTCAGCGTTCGTACCGAAGAGGTTCTCGATGTCGGTGTAGCGGTCGCCTGAAGCATCACCGGACCATCCCCTGCCCTTCAACAATGAGGCGGAAATGCCTTCTGTCGAAAACAGATAGTCAAGCGTATCACGGCCCGATCCGCCGTCGAACCGGCCAGCATCCGCACCATCGGCGTAGAACAGGTCGCGCCCGCCGAGGCCGCGAATTTCGCCGGATGCCACGTTAAAGAGGTCATCCTGGCCTGTTCCTGTCAGCCGCTCTACGTTGGTCATGGTCACTTTCCCAAAAGCAGGGAAAAAGGCGCTGTGTCCGGTGTCCGTGTCGTAGATGCCCGCACCAGAGGTCCGACTGACGAAGGACACCATATCGATGCCATCACCCCCGTCAATCTGGTCAGAGCCGCCGATCGAGACGATCCAGTCGTTGCCGCCACGCCCCGCGATCATGTCCGGGCCGGGGGTGTCGACCAAATAATTGGCCTCATCGTCCCCGTCGATCCGGCCTTGAATAAAGCCGGTTTCCGCTCCGTAGATGACAAAGGCAGTCCCGGGCTGGGGCGCTTCCGAGCGGAACGTTTCGGAGTTGAAACCGCTGCCAACGATGATATCGGCAAAGCCGTCGGCGTTAAGGTCGCCCGCCGGAGAGATCGACACGCCAAGCCGATATCCGTCGAGCGTGGCCCCGGAAATCCGGTAGCCATCCGATGCGTCCAGGTCATCCAGCGACAGCGATATCCTCTCGGCATCACCGTAAATGACGTAAGCCTCGCCCGCCGATCTCGCTTCGTCATTGGAAGCGACCTGATTGCCGATCAGCAGATCGTCGATTCCGTCGCCGTTCACATCACCGGCGGTCCGGAAGTCGAAAAAGCCGGTTCCGGTGATGGTAAAACCAGGGATGTCGGCGCTGTCGGACAGGTCGATATGCGCGCGACGGTCTGCGCTCATACCGTAGATGATGCGACCGAAGCCATCCTCGCTGAAGAGGGCGGCTCGATAGGACACTGCAAGGTCATCGATCCCGTCGCCGTTCAGGTCGCCAACGTTGTGAAAGCTCGACCCCAACCTAGACCCTTCGGCACCGCGGATCTCGAACCCGTCATCGAGAGTCAGCGCAGCCAAATCAAAGTCGGGAAAGCCATCCACACGGCCATAGACGATGTTGAGGAGCCCGTCGCCATCAGACACTGCCGTCCGGCCGAAGCCAAAATCGCCGAGGCCGTCATCGTTGATATCCCCGACAGAATAGACCCAAGTCGCGCGTCCCGGAATCTGTACGCCGACAGAGGGTGACAGCTCATCGACATCAATGGCCGGGCCAGGACTTTCGCGGTCCCCATAGATAAGAAAGTTAGCATTACCAGAGATCGAGAAATCGTCGATTCCGTCACCGTTGATATCTCCGAGACCCGAGCCATCACCTCCGAGACGCAATGATCCGATATCAGTCCGGATGGCGAAGCCGTTCGTACCGTCAAGACTGTCGAGATCGACGACGGATGGCACGACTGCGCCGCCATAGATCAAATAACCCCGACCTGAAGTTTCATCCGCTTCGTTTCGGGTGGAAACGGCACCTATCAGAATATCGCCAAAGCCATCACCGTTAATGTCGCCAACGAATTCCACCGTACCGCCAGCACTAGAAACGATTTCGTCAGTCTCGAAGGTGATGTCAGCCGTAACGCCATCAACGGCCAGATCGACCGCTGGCAAAGTGCCCGCGTCAGTGCCAAGAAACAAATAGGCCTCTCCGGTTGATTGACCTTCCGCGTTGTCCTTTCCGGGTGCTCCAACGATCAGATCGACAAAGCCATCGCCATTGAAGTCGCCAGCTCCGACAGAAATACCAAAGGTGTCGTCGTTCTCAGGACCAGAAAGTTTGAAACCAACCGCCCCTGCAACCTCATCAATCCTGAGATTGTTATCCATAAGCTAGTTTCCTTGTTTACACCTTGATTTCAATAATCACGCTCAATTGCAAGCTAACCGAACAGAGCATCATGTACATCACCTAGGGTTGTATCATATATCCTCAGGACGTCGTTGCCCGGCCCACTCCCATCCAAGTCTATGTAAACGTTGGTCTGGCTGCCAGCATTGACCGTATAGGCGTAGGCGGTGCTGCTTACGCCATTGCCAAAATTGCTCTCCGATATTGAAACGACAAGATCGTCGGAAGACGAATCAAAGTCGTAAATAATATCTACTCCCCCACCATATCCAAAATGGAATACGTCGCCACCGCTGCCTCCTCGCAGATAGTCATTTCCACCGAGGCCGTTGATGACGTCGTTGTTGGCGTCACCGTGAATCGTATCATTGCCACCACCGCCGAAAATTGTGTCCGTACCACTTCCGCCACGGATGCTGTCAGCGTCAGCCCCCCCATCGATGAAATCTGCCTGATCATTTCCTCTAATCGTGTCGGAACCATCCCCGCCGTAAAGAAAATCTAGGCCATTCCCTCCGTAGATATTATCGGAACTCGAATTACCGTAGATCGTGTCGTTTCCAAAATCACCGGATAGGTCGTCAGTTCCATCCCCGCCATACAGAATGTCAGCGTCGGTTCCTCCGTAAATCAGATCATTGTCTTCGCCACCCCACAGCTCGTCTGGCCCATACCTGCCATAAATTGTATCGTTACCTGCAAGCCCCTCAATTCGATCAGCTGTGCGGTAATCTCCAACCTGTTGGCGACGCACTGTAGTAGACGGGTCTAAAGTATCCGGACCAGAACTGCCTTGGATCACCTCCCACTGCCCTCGGTCGGCGTCAGATTCGGCGTATGCGGTAAAGTTTGAGAATGTTGTAGTCGAAGTCCCATCGACGTCACTCCCACGGTATGATCCTAACCTTATGTAGTTGGTATGCTTTAGCTCAAGCACGTCGTTCCAAACTCCAAAGTCGTCTTCCAAATAGTCAGTCGCATAAATCCCCAAGCTACCCCCGGCGGCATCAAAGGCCTCGATCCTGACGCGAAATTCTGAGTTATCGGTAGTTGAAAGTTCCGTCGGCTCTTCCCCGTTTTGTTTGAGCACAATTCCCACCTCATAGCGTTCATGGCTGGGCTCTAGATATAGATTCGCATATGGGACATCATCAAAGTATCGCGGGACAGCCGCGCCATTTGCCGATGTTGCAAAGTACCAACTTCCTTCTATGCTGTCCCACCAGACATTTAATTGCCCTGGCACACTGGTGGATGCAGGAAGTGTGACACTTGCCTGTATTTGCATAATCGCGTGCCACCAGTTGTCTGATGCGGTCGGGTCATCTGGTGGACTGAATTCCAATCCATACGTAAATGCAAAATAGCGATCAGAATTCATGTACCGAAACGAAGCGATCTCGCTTCGGTCTTTGTTAGCACTGCTGTCGTTTGTACTGTAAGGGCTGTCCACCGGCGTGGAAGTTGAAAGGACGCTACTTGTATAATCGAGAAGTTCCGCGCTTGTAACAGGGTGGGAAACTGCCACCGGTCCAGTCAGGGTCTGTGGAACGTTCATGTTGGCGCGTGTATAATACGCATTGGCAAGGTCGCCGATTAAAAAATCGCTTAGTCCGTCAAAGTCAGAAAGGTAGGTAAGACCAACCAAGTAATCGTCGAGCATCAAGCTTTCGAGTAAGGTGCCTGATAGTTCAGTCGAAATCGTATCATACGTTCGATAATAATCGGCTTCAAATACAGTCATTGTATGCCCTCTAAAAATTTAGGTGGTAATATTACATTTAACTGTGCTGCTTTCTGGTGGTCTGTAACGTCCGTATAAAAGATGACTATACGTGATTTTGTTGTCAATAACAGCCTTCAAAGCTTTACGCCGCATCCTAGGTGTTTGATCCGCGGCAGGCAATTCACACGGAGGCCGTCTTATTATGCTGCTGCGTATCGACTTACCCGACGCCTTTATGCCCGGCCCCCAGCCGCGCTGCGGGTATACGTAACGTACGAGGCTCTCTCCCCTCTACGTAAGCACTACATATTGGCTACCGCTCGATCTCATGCCCACGGTCGCGATGGGCTTCGCGCTCGATCTCCTGCTGGCGCTCCAGCTCTTTCACCCGCTCCTGTTCTTGCGCAGCCTCCTGCGCGGTGTGCTGTTCCTCGGCCTCACGGCCCTCGCGTAACGCCGCCGCACGATCCGCCAGAGCATCCGGGTCGATCCCCTTAGCCGCCTCGCGCAACCGTGCCGCCAAATCCTGCGGGGCATCCCGTTCTTGCTCTGGCGTGGGGTCTTCCTGAACCTTCTCTTGGTCCTGATAGGCTTCCCAATATGCCTTCAATCGGGTGGCAAAGTCCGGTTCTTCTTCTCGGCCATCACGCCCACCCGCAAGCGCCAGCTCAGACTGCCCCGGTCCCAGACGATCCATGACGCGTTCCGCCGCACGGTCCAGCCACTCGCGAACCTGTCCGGTCAGTTCCTGCACCACTTGTCTGACCTCGGCGGCACGGTCCTTGACCTCGTGCCAGACACGCACGGCGGCGACCTCGATGCCGCGCTCCTTAAGCTGCCAAGCACCAAGGGAAAGCTGGGGCAGGGGCGGGCGGTCCAGAGACATGGCCCGCACCGTCTCGTGCAGCTCCGCGCCCTCGTCGCCGCGCTCCCGCGCCGCCGACGCCAGCTCAAGCGCCTCGTCGCGCTGTACTACGAGGGTGCGATGGTCCACGCGGTCCTCGATGCCGGCCCGCTCTAGGGCCGCATTGCTGTCCCGCGCC
>Ga0307980_1000446_pt1 | contig 19294 bp, 18 predicted proteins | sample OrgLakmetage1060_FD_201817 | JGI IMG/M metagenome (GOLD analysis project Ga0307980, IMG submission 201817) | Saline water microbial communities from Organic Lake, Antarctica - #1060 | ecosystem: Environmental > Aquatic > Non-marine Saline and Alkaline > Saline | place: Antarctica: Organic Lake... | reverse complement strand
TGAGCATCTAGCTCGCCTACTTGCTGAAGCTGAAGGTGGGTTTCGATATCAGTGTCAAAGGACACAATTGCTAGGTAGTCGGATGTATCTAGCTGACCAACCATCTCGCCGATTGTCTGCTTCACTAACTCCAGGCTCCCGCCGCCCATTGATCCGGATCGATCAACCACAAACACAATGGCTTGCGGTGACCGGGATAGGTTTTGCTTAGGCAGTGCTGGTGCAGTTGCCTCGACCAATAGACCTAGGGTCTTTGGCTCGCCAGCTTTTATTTTGCTGGCCTCTAGAAATGCCTTGAGAATCATTTTGTCTCCTAATCTGAATTGGAATTGAATTGAATTGAATTGATGCTTGGTGGTTCGGGTGCCTCGTCGGCTTCAGTTCATGCGGCCAGCACTAACTCGTGCTGGGAGTTGATGCAAGAAACGTGAACCAGAGAGCCTCGGTGTCGTAAGGCTTCGGCCACTACATAGCGGGAGTTCTTCGAGTGAAGTCGAACGGTGTTTTGCTCTTGGGGTTTTGCATCAAGCTTGAGCTTCGAAACCATGAACACAAAGTCTCTGGCCGACTGACCGCTGGTCTTCTTGTAGGGGCGGTCTGCAGCATCGAGCAGATAGCTTTCTAACATGCCCTGCAAGCGCTCCTCCAATGTGTCCGGGTGATCAAAGAGCTCAAAGGCGATTGGCTGGCCAAGGATTGCAACTACAACCCCGCGCTGACCAGGAAGTGCTGCGATTTTTGGCATTGCCGCGAGATTGCGGTTCACTTGGTTTTCGATATCCACCAGCGAAGCTGTTGGGGCTTGAGCGTTGTGACGAGTCTGGTAGGAAGCAACCGAGGACCAAACCCTAGATTGATCAGGAGCGCCTTGAGCAAAGTTGCCGTGGTTGTCTCGAACTAGGCCCTTCATTGCGACCCTCACGGCAGCCGGAGCAACTTTGGTGCCCGCTGCCTGTTCCGCTGCCCCTCCCCATCGGTTTTGCTCCACGCACACCACTGGAATCTCGCAGGATGCCCTGCCGGGCACAATGACGCTTCTAATTAGAGCTCGGTGTTGCCAGCCACCCTCGAGAATGCTTCCCTCTAGAAGGAGTAGGTCTAGATCGGCTTGGTTCTCAACCTGCAGGCTTTGAACGACTGCGTTAGGCACTTCGCTCGCTAAAAACCTTTGGCTCTTGACGGTTGAGTAGTTTCTTTGTTCGATTGGCTCATCTGTCCAAACTGGAAACCAGGTTAGATTGCCAAACTTATAGCCGGATCCAACATGCATCATCGGCAGCTTGTTGGTGACTGCCTTGGGGATAGCCGGTGCCTTAGAACCAGCAATCACATCTTGCAACGGAGTACCGTCCGTTAGTGAACCAGCCCATTGGTTCGAAGTGAAACTCTCCATAACATCCTCCTGAATTAGATAACATGATTGATCATAGCACGAATAACTTCATTTGTGCGTCATTAGATAGCAACTTGTTTATTTTCATACCCAAACCCTTGTGTTTATGGCATACTTTGACTTATGAGTTCTTCGAAATTGGTTGTCACGGTAGCCCTATTCACGGTGTTAGAGGACTTTAATCTCTCCACTGTTCCCACTTCGGTTATGTCCTTCGGGACCGACTCGCAAGATAAATTTGGAATGGGCTTATTTGTGGCTACTCGCCGAAACAATCAAGATGCGATGCCCACCGTCAGCGACAAGAGAGTGTTGCCCGCTACGGACGTTCGTCCGAATGAAAGCATCGAACAAGCAGCGCATCGACTCGTGGAAGAAGAGTTGGGCATACGTACCCGGGTGAGATTAAGGCAAGAGCGAATCTTCGATAATCCAGAGCGCCAAATAGGCGAGCGGGTTATCTCCATCACCTACTGGGGTTTTGCCAACCTTGAAGACATCGCACCAGTATTGGGCGGTAAAGAGCAGGTTGGCCTTGAGCTAGTTAATAGCTCAGCCTTCTTGAATAAGTTTGAAAACCAAAATGACATTGAGGAGTATGACGGAGTATCAAGATTCGGGCTCCGCTATTCGCCCAAGGAGCGCAGAGGTCACGACCGACGTTTGCCTATCGACATGGGCTCTGGCTCCATTCTTGATATTGACCACGATGAGATGGTCTTCTACTCGTGGCGCAAGCTGCGCTATGCCTTCACCGGCAAACTTGATCCGTTCCGATATCTCAGTGCCACGGCACTTCCTGAAGCTTTTAGACTCTCTGACCTTAGAGAGCTGAACGATGTTTGTCGTGGTGAGCGCTCTCAGGTAGATCAATTCCGTCGCAACATCTTGAACGAATCAAGTTTCATTGCGGAATCACGAGTATCCGAATCGCGCCAAAAAAGGCCGGGTAAACCGGCAACGCTTTACTCCCTCAGAGAATGGGCAGATCCAACTAAAGACCTGCAGCAATTCGATACTGACTCTGACTAGTTCAAACAAGTCTCGTGGCCCAAGAAGGTCATGACGCTTTCTTTGTGCTTATCCGCCGACGCTGTAGAAGCCCGAATCACCATCCTTGCTGGCACAAGGCAGCATTCGGCTTTCGGCTAGGTAGACCGGGCGGGAAGAGCCCCTTGTCGACTCCGTGGGGCCGCTCGCTTGTATGTGCAGCAGATTCGCCTCTGGAGCGAAATTAATCTCGTTCTCGAACGCATGCAGGCAATCGAAATGGACTCCGACTGCATCATGACTCTTCAGCTGCACAACCTGGCCGTTGTATCTGACCTCTAAAGCCTCAAGGTCTATCAACTCAACCTCTGCCGGGGCCTTTCTTTGTCGCGCATGACGTTGAGCTGGATGTAGTGAGTTTTGTGGCGCGGCTGGACAAAAACTCCCTGAGTGCCGGGCCGTTAATTTCCATTGGGCTCTTCGACAGAGTTACGACTCCGTTCTCTGCAACGATCACGCTGATCAACTTTTCAATAAAGCCTCCGGTGCTTGTCGAGCCCCTAAAATCGTCAGCAACCTGCCACATAAGGGTGTTTATTGCCTGTTGGCTGCTGACTAGAGTTCCTTCCGAAACCACCTTTGGAACCGTGTCCACTTTAGTGAAACTCGTTCCCTCTATTGTTAGATCGAAAATGCCTGAATCAGTGAATAACAGCCCGCATTTCGAACCAGCTCGGCTTCTAGCCAGATCTAATTTCGCGGCCTATAGAGCCATCTTTACCATATCCCCAAGCTTCACTTCAACGACTGCCCCCGCCGGTAGCTCAATTAGTGTCGGGCGCATAAGCAATAAAGTCACAACCAATTCCTAGGCCTTGTGGGACAACAACTAATTATAAATATCCCGCATCAAAAAGCAGTTGCCTCACCTCAGTCAAGAATCTCTTCTGATCTGACTGTCTTTCTTTCATGAAGGGCCTTCCGGGGAAAAGTCATGTGGCAAAGCAGGGTGCCGCACCCAAAGCAACATGAACTAATAATTCGAACCTTGGGATCGTTTTCACGCCTTCGCAAATATTTCCAGCGCGCCGAGATCAGGAGCTCGAGCGGCCCTACCATAATTCGAAATAGGGTCACCTAACTATGGGACTCGCCCTAATTGATTCGATGAAGTTTTCCCTTGTCGGTCCTAGACAAAGAACCCAGAAAATGAGGGAGAGTCGCTCAGTTCCCCTACCAGTGTGGCTCTGTCTAGCGCTTGGTTGAAATGATCACAAGATGTTTCTGGAAGCAACGCACAGGATTGACAAGCGGCTAAGTTTCCCCCGCTATTTCCTTGACCTGATTTACCTAGGTCCATGCAAATTGGGTCATTTGAACACCATCTGGCCCTCTCGAGCATGGTTTCAAAGATCTTTTTGAATGAATCAGGCTGGGCCATAGCGACTAATCCACCCATGGTTCCATCAGCAGATGATGACGCTGTGTAAACAAGAACTCCAGCATGATCTTTAGTTGAAAACACCCTCTCTGAGAGTGATGCCGCGGTGTAACCGCAGGCAACCACTAGCTCTTGAATCAGAAGATGGCTGAGAGTATGCAATAAGACAAACCTTGGGGAAGACTCTCCATGAGAGGGGATACGATTATTCTTGAGGAGGTTGGAATCGATTTTAGCAACCCTCAATACCACTCCTGGCTGAGACTCCCAGGTTTTCAGCGCCGTCATGTCCAGAGATAAATAGATTCCCTCACCCACGTTTCTCACAGCAGGGAACCAGTTGGTATCTGGACCATGAGGGACTCTCCGGAACAGGTTTCTGGCCTCCGCTGTTGGTATTAGATTTGGAATGATTCGACTGAAGCCCACTGATGCTGATGTTTTTTTCAACAGCGGTACCTCATTAACAAGGTGAACTTTTGGTATGAAGCCGCTTTTGTACCCGGATGCCCTCACGATTAGGTCGGGGTGCTCCACGGGCTTGGCCAGTGCTTCCGCCTCTGGGTTGCGGTTAATTACAGGCACCTTTTCCTCGTCTACTTCAGTTAGATTCGGGTTTGGGTAGACAGCTCGAAAAGCCTGCGCGAGAGCATCTTCATTGAGGTGAGCAAATGCATCGTCGTCACCTATGACATATTTGGCGAGCCTGTTGTAGTCAAATTGGTATTTAGCCAGCTTGCCTTGAAACTCACCATCCTTGTTGCTGCCCCGAATAAGCTCAATCAGGTCAGCATCTCCAACTGCAACACTTGGCAGAAGAATCGATGAATGCTCTTGCGAATAATAGACATTGGAAGCATTCCTGAGCACCATTCGAATGCTCTGTGAGCAACTTGCACTAGCGAGCCGGAGCCAAGGGGCGGCTCCACTGCACTTGAAGGGGATGCCGTTCTTATCAAGAGCCCTAGTCAAGAATGTTGTTTCATCGTCTGAGTCCGAAACCCCGACCATAGTGCGGGTCACGTTGCAATTTAGGCATTTCAGGACTTGGCCTCTGAGGTCACCCGTACCTCTCGACTTCAATTCAAGTCTTGGCGATCCACAACCATTTGGTGAATGAGATCTGTGCACAAACTCCACCCAGGGAAACTCATCCAAGTGCCCGTCAGGGCAGGCAACTACAAAGTTGACCTGGATTCTCTTTGCGAATTTCTTTCCGCTGGCCTCGCATTCAGAGCAATTTGTTCTCCGTGTGTCGGATGGTCCGAGTCGATCCAGTCTCGAGCAGTTTGAGCACGTCACCCATCGAGGAAAGACCATCACGGGCAGGCCATCGGCATCTTTTTCTTCACTAATGCCGACTGCAGGGGGCTGCACAAAGTGGCTAACACCCAGAGCCTCGGAAAGGTTTTTGTCAATCAGCATTACGTCGGCAGGTATCTTCTGCTTCCTAGCTTGCCGATCTATATACCAAGCATCCAGGCCAGGGATCATGACAGATAGACCGTCTTTGAGAACGATCATGGAGCCAACGCCCTGGCCCCGAATTAATGCTCCTTGCCGGAGCTCATGTTTTGGGCCTGGCATCACTCCACCTCCACGTGTGAGTAGGGATTGGCGCTAAGCATGAGCTGGGTTTGACCATCCACATTCCTCATCGAGGTAGGGACTCGGATGGAGCTGTCGCCTTGGATAGAACTAGAAAGTGGTTCACGTCTTCGACGCATTAGGGCTGTGTCCTGGTTCTCAGGTTTGCCATCTTCTTGGTCCCGAGAATAATCCCACTTTGAGGGTTGATAGCGTTTCCAAAGTTTTCTCAATTCAGAGATCTGATCCTCAAAGTCCTGAGACACTCTTGGATCTTCATTGACAAAACCCATGCGGGTCCGCATCACTTCGATCGCTTGCTCGAAGGCCACGGTTTCTAATTCTGTTGCTGTGGCATTGATTTCCAGTAAGGCTCTGTAGAGAGAGATGACTGCCCCAGCGAGCCCCTGCCTCATGGCTTGAATCGCAAATGGTGTGACGCTTATCGGCTCAACGTTGGCGTAAAGCATTTCGTGAAAATTTGCAAACTGTTCGTAGACGCTTCGATCTCTTGATCTTCCGGTGTTGTAAAGCATCACCACCAGACCGGGGCCACGTTCACGATCTCGTCCAACTCGCCCAGACACCTGAATGTACTGGGATGTTGACTTCGGTTGACCCATGATCGTCAGAAGACCGAGTCTGGGTACGTCGACTCCGACTTCCATTATTGATGAGGCCAAACACGTGCGGACGTAATTCCTCTCGTCACTGCTGTTCACTTGAAGACGAGAAAGCAGATTGGCGACATCGGAAGAATCCACACGACTTGTTAATTCCAGAGGATGCCCTGGCCACCTGGCTTTATCCTGAGGAAGCCTTCTGTACTTGGCCATACCCCTAATGGTGTCAATTACTACAGACTGCAAAAGAGTCAAGGTCATGCCCAACTCTTTTAGGCTGTTGAAAAACCACATGGACGTCTTGTAGTAGTCGGCATTTTCTGGAGCGCCGGTGTAAGCAAAGGGTGCTTGGGTCAAAATAGCCGCCACTTTGCTCGCCGACATTTGTCCATTCTGGTACGTTGCAGGATTGAGTCCGATGTATAGAGTGCCCTTTGCGTCCCCACTGTCGTCTTTGAGCACGCTTGAGAAAAATGTTTCGTTTGGTTCTTTGAGTGACTGTGGGAAAAGTGTCACTTGAGAGCGACCGTAGAGCTGCCTAATTTGCTCCCCGAATCTTTTTGTTGTCGCCGTGGATGCCACAATTTTTGGGCGAATCACTTTGTCATCAACCACGTAAGTGCAAAGATCCTCGATGGCTGGCTCATAAAGCCCAACCATTGAGCCCAATGGGCCTGAAATGAGGTGCAGCTCGTCTTGCACAAGAAGCCCCGGAGGTAGCCCGACGCGCTCCCCCTTTCCGTCGATATTGAATATCGCGCGCGCTAGGGGTTGCCATGCAAGTTGAGCAAACTTGTCGACAGTGCCGATTACAAAAGATGGCTTCACATCATAAACATCATCATCTACGATCCAAACTGGCAGCGGTTTTTGATCCTCGGAAAACTCGCAACCACGATCCGGGCAAACGAACTTCAATGTCGCTGGGCTGCCATGCTTTTTGAAGCCAATCCACGCTTTATGAGAAAAGGAGTAACCAAATTCCGCCGAACACCAGGGGCACTTGCCAAGGACGAAGGGGTTCTTTTCTCCCTCTTTTTGGTTTGGGTGCTTGCCAAGCTGTTCAATGACATCGCCCCGCCTGTTCTTGGTGGTGGAACCACCCACCCACACTCCAATGGAAATTGGTTTTACACCTAAGGATGGTTTTTCTGTTCGCCTTAGGTACTCCAGAGCAGTTATCAAGCCGGCGCTCCTCTCAAACTGCTGAACCGTGAGTAGCCTGAGCGTGTAACGCATGATTACGTCAACTCCGAAATGATCTTGATTCTTCAGTCTTCTGAACGAGATCAGAATTGCGGCCGCCCCGAGATATGCTTCTGTTTTTCCGCCCCCTGTTGGGAAGTAGATCAGATCAACCTCTTCCCTAGAGGCGTCAGTTTCATCTATCAGCCCTGGCAGCGTCATTAGCAGGAACGCGATTTGGAACGGTCGCCAAATTCCAAGATTCCCGATTACATCCTGGGCTGGATCAAATTTCAATTGCCCTTTATCGCGGCTGAATTTTCGAAGCTCTCGCTTTCCATTAATCTGCTGTAAATACATTGCGTGGTTTGCTATTCGAAAAGATTCAAGGACATCGGGATCTTTTTGGTCCATCAGCAAATCAAGACCAGCTTGCATCCTGTCTCTTATTTGAGCTGACTTCTTTCCCATTCGATCCAGTGGTGCTTGAAACTTGGAATTGTCTCCAGTGTCAAGATCCTTATTCGACTGAATCCAATTCTCGTAACCGTCTATCAACTCTTGAAGCTCGCTCTTCAAAACCGCTTTTTCTGCAGTCGCCATTTGCATCATCGAGATTTTTTTGCCGTCGACCTCTGTGGTGAGCACCTTCCCAAAATACTCAGGTATGGCAGCTGACCTGATCTCTTTAATCTCTCCGTCAACCACAGCCCATTCCACCGCTGTTCCGTGTCCAATTGCTGGATTCCGGACCTTTCGATAGAGGTATCCAACCTCTTGCTCTTCTTCACTTCGGGAAAGAATGTTTTCCGATTGGTCGACGTCGTCAAAAACATTATCACTCTGAATGGAAACCGAAAGTTTGGATTGAAATAGATCTTGGGAACTTGAAGTTCCCCTATGAACTGCGACGAAGGTTATAGCTCTCAATGGTTCTTCGCCTGAGTTCTTAAAGGATGTGTCTCTCCATCTGATTTGAATCTTCAATAACTCAGATAGTTCCTGATCCTCCAAAAGCACCTCATGAAGCTTTTCCCCGGGCTGCAGGTCACTCCATTTGACCACTGCCTCCCCCTCCAATCGCTTCAAACGCCACCATATTGTGGGTGGATAAGATTCGAATTGAACCTTTAGCGATGAATACACTGAGCAAGAAAAGTGGATTTTGAAAGTCGGCGCAGCGGAACTGGAGATTTGCGCTGTGAACCCCAAAGCCGAAGGATGCTGCTTCTGGCTTTGGTCCAGTGCGAAGTCCGCATCATCATCTACACTTACGTCGATTTGCGGGCCCTTGTCTTCGACGTTAGGTTCCAAATACTCTTCAGGCACTTCGCCTTCAAGCGCGACTCCCTCCGACTGTTTTGAGAAGTCCCTGGATGGTGCGTGAAGAACCCCGGTACCAAACTGAAGTTCGGGGCGAATTCCCTGCAAAATTGATTCGCCTGTGCTTGGATCGAAGTATTTAATGCCCTGCGCATCCTTGGGGAAGTGGATTATGTCGTCGGCTCCAGGAGAAGGCAGTTCGATTGCCTCCGGGTCTTTGCCCTGAGGGCCCCAAACTTCGCCCACGAGGTAGTCTCTCACTGCTTCTCTTGCGGTCTTTTCCATGGCGTCTACTCCTCTACCTGTAGCACTTTGAGTCTTTGGTTGGTTACAAGATAAGCGAACTTCGATGTAGCCCTCGTTGCGGCTTGGTAAAAGGTATCCGAAATGCTTATTTGAGACTCTGGAAAATCAACGAGAACAACCGCTAGAGCCTCAAGGCCCTTGAACTTGTGAATACTTCCGAAACGAACCCGGCCGGAATTTAGAAGGTCAATTTTCGAAAACTTAACGTCGCACTTCTCTGTCAACTCCTCAAGCTTCTTAAGATTTCCACTAAGGACCACGATGTCGTTTGGCGAATAAACTTTAGTCAGCTCGTCAAGGACCTTCTTCAAAGTGCGTGGGTAATCCGAGACCGTGTCCAATTGATAGGAGTCGACAAGTTCACCCTTATCTGAGCGCCTAAACCCTGAATATCCAGGATCTAGGTCAAGGAAGTGCTTAATAAACTCCCCCAGAGACTTAGTGTTTCGGCAATTCACACGCAGCTCACCTGACTGAAAGTGGTCATTCAGGTAGCGCTTGAAGTTTGCCATCGCCTCAGGTCCGTCAAGATAAATAGCTTGATTTCTGAAGTCGCCGAACACCCGAACCTTCGATCCCGAAAACCCCGAATGGAGAATTAGATCTAGAAACTCAAGGTATTCAATTGTTCCAACATCTTGCGCCTCATCGATTATGAGGGTCTCAAACTTTTGAATTTCTATTCCCTCAAGCAGAGCATCACCAGCAATTCGCGGAAGATCCTTCGACCACCAAGTATCGATTTGGCTCGAGGGATCTTCATTTGATGCCACATCAAGAAGCAACGAATGAATGGTTTTTACTGTCACCCGGGGGAACTCGGCCATCTCCTTTGATAGCTGATTAGCTAGCATTTTGTTGAAACAAATTAGGAGAGCTTGCTCTCCTCGCAGATGAGCCTCTTTAGCCTCCTGAATAGCCAGATAGGTTTTCCCTGTTCCTGCCATTCCCGACACTATCAACTGAGGCTGGTCCTTCAGTAGTTCAAGTGTCGCTAACTGCTCGTTGGTCGCCGTATCGAGCGCGCTGGCAATCTCAAGTTTTCGATCCTTTGGAGGTTGGTGAATGCTAAAACTGGGCGTTAGGGTCTCGGCGACCCGGTTTAATAGTGAGGAATCGGCTACCGGTGATGGAAAGTACCTGTACTTATCGAGTCTGTGCCTGCCCTGTTGGAAGATTTTTTTTATCGCTTCGATTGGGTCGCCCTTGAGATCTTCGGCCCCTAGTGTGCTTCCGGAATCCCATTCAATCGATTCAGGTAAGTGCTTTATCGAGCAATTGGTGAACCAGACTGCGTGAAGAATCGGCAACGATGAAGTGTCGATCTCTCTATTTTCAAGGTATTTCTTGATGCTAAATGAAGCATCACTAGCTTGCCTGTAAGGGTCTTTCGAAAGTTTCCCACCAAGCATCCAGTCGCCATTTCTCAGCTCAACTTTGGAGTGAGCCTTCACTTCAATCACCAGCAGGCCATGTGACGGAGCAAGGATTACAAAGTCTGCCTCGCCTTGGACTCGGGATTGATGATGGAGGATGCCAAGTGAGTGCAGTCCAATCCAACTTGGAGCATTCGGCGATGAAGTGAGTTTCTCGAAAAGCGTTAGCTCCCCTGGGGAAGTGTTTACCTGAGGGTCGAAGTTACTGGGTCGCATCTTCACCATTAGTGGTTGACCACCCTTCTAACCTGACTTGCGGGAACTTGGTATACCTCTTCGGAGATAGAATTCACTTTGCCAATTCGGTAAACAACGTCACCGAACTCTTCTAGCAAGACATCTAGAGTCTCTCCGGCCTGAAGATCTGCCCAATTTTCTGTACTGAGGGCATCACAAACTAGATCTCTTGCGGTCTTCGCGACTTGGTTCAATTCCCCTCGAAATTTGGAAGTCAAGCTCATCACTTTTTTAATATTCTCTTCGTCCAACGATAACGCCTCTAGAAGAGCCCTAAAGTCGGTGTTCGCTCGCGGTTTTGTGAACTTCTCGTTGATAAGCCAGTCGGCTAGGTTAGATGCTTTTGTCACTCCATGGTCCGTGAAAATACGCTCTGCGCCTTGAGCGCCATGAAGCCCTACAAAGTCTTTGAGTCTATGGAGCCAATGCTGTCGACTTTCATCAAACTCAGCGTATTGGTCGCCCATTTCGACTTTAGCCACATCCCAGAGGAAATCTTGCTCACCCTGCTCGACCAAGGCGAACACAATCGACCCTGGGCCAGGGAATGGCCAATCTGTTGACTCTTCTCTCACTCTGCCGCTCACAGAATCAAAAACCAGCGTGCTAACTCTCGTGGCGGTTACTTCCACCGGTATTACATCAGAATCTCCAATCCTGAGCAATAGGCACTTTTCACTACCAGTCGTCCCGAGGCGTTCCAGTTCCAGTCCGTGCTCAGCGGATCTTGTAGCAACTCGGCTGGCGACCTGCTCGAGTTCAATTGACGATTCACGGGACTGAGCAATTTGTGCGTGCTTGAAACTTGGGAGGCCGATGGTGGGCTTCAGAGGCCCGAACAGTTTCGTTTCCAAGGCTTGCCTACTCAAAGAGGAGGGCCAAGGGATCCAACAGTGAACTTTCGGTGAAAGACCGGCAGTGAAAATCAACCTGGCTTGAGAATCAGTTACTTCCAAAGGGTTCCCAAGAAAAACAAGTGCATCGAACTGCCTTGGCTGCATTCTTGTCAAAAATCCAACTGCAGGCACTGATGTCCAAGTCTTAGTCCGGTCTGAGGCAGATACGAACGAACTCAGATCGTTGGCCCACCGCGATGCTTCTGTTACAAAAAGTAGCCTGGCACCTAACCCATCAACCTCGTCAGCCAGTGCCCTCCAGGGGGGCTCTTGAGATGAAAGCTCTTCCAGCTCAAGCACGTACCTCCCTAGTAAGTCTTTTTCCTCCGGTCCAAGAAACGCCTCATTAAGCTTTATCTGGCGATTGGTGTCACCTAAGCATTCCAAGAGGAACTCTGTTCCAGATGGTGAAAAAAAGTATGGCAGGCGCACGAACTGATAGCCCCTGGAGATGCTTCTCCGCAACTCACTCAGGTGGTCGGCCTCGATCCAATCGCTCTTAAAAATTTGTAGTGCTGCAAGGAGGGTTTGTGACTGAGGATCGCTTACAAGGCCATGGAAAGAAACTCCGTCTTTCATCCCAAAGTTTTGATTTCTCTGGTTCGTCGCATCCACTGCGTTCATTTCTAAAACCACATCTCTGCAAAGAGCCCGGAATTACTATCGATTTCTAATATCCCAGAATCATTCTGAGGCCTTTCGAGGTGCATGGCCTCTCCTCCTATGGCCGAAATCGAATCAGAAAGCATCTCGTGATTCCCGCTGTCAACAATGCAAATCTTGGTTTTATGCCTAAGAAGAGAGTTGCCGACTAGATTTGCAACTGCAGCATTCCCGTCAAGGATCACGAACTGAAATGGTTCGATTAGGGAAAAGATCTCATCCTCAAGTTTCTGAAAGCTTCTTAGCGCCTCAAAAGCATTGACGAAGTGGGTGTGCTCGTCTTCAGTCAGACGGTCTAGTCGAGAAAGCTTCTTAATGTTCATACTTGGAACCTGCAGATACTGGTCCACGAGAAGATGATCCTTGATCTCAAGGCTCGCCTCCTGTTCAAATTGTGTCAGGTAAGTGAACGTGCAAGCCGTGGGCCTTTGCTGGGAAAAAAAGGAGCCCCATCTCTCAAGATTTATCCCGTCAGCGGGTGCCTCTTGGGTTTCTTGTCCTTTTGGGGTTTCTGGCGGCATGGCAAAGACTTGGGCCAGATTGTTCGTGAGGGAAATTTTCTCAAGCTTCGACCCGATGTCAAGCGTAATGCTCGGGAACCTTGCACCTGATTTCACTGGTGAAAAGGATGTCAGTGTGCCGGTCACGATTCGACGGTTCTTGGTGACGCTCCTTTTGTCTTCCTGTTGCCATTGAAAGCGAACCTGAAGCAGAGATCCCGCTTCGAGGACACTCATGCTTTCAAGAGGAACCCTAGTTTCTTGCTCTGCAACAGTAAAAATCGCTTGAGCACTGAAGCCGATGTTCAGCGCCGCGGCAACGAAAGCTCTGCTAGGGGCTTGGATTGCGACTAGTTTAGGAAGCGGCTCAGATGACTTCTGCAAGACCAAGAGACTAGATGCGAATCTCCCGTAGCTTTCAAACCAAGAGCCAGCTTGCTGGTCAAATTCAACCTCAGCTCCTTCTTCGGATGCAACTCTAACCATCACCCACCCCTAATCCTCCAGAATGCTCAAGAGTTTAGGGCATGGCACATACATTTTGATTGTCTCGTTCACTTGGTGACCGACCAACCTTCATCGACTAGCGATTGGCTAAATTCTTTAGCTCTGCACGTGTCGCATCTTCTGCACCGAGCATTGCGACCCAAACGTTATGCAGTGACTCCACAAATCCGTAGCCCCTGGTTGTGGCTACCCTGTTTTTGAAGTTGTCATAGTCAATGGCATTTGCTTGCTCCGCAACCCATTCAGTGAAGACTTCTGGTTTGATGAAGGCCCGGTAGGGGTAGTCACCGAAGGGTGAGATCTTGATATCGACTACTGCCTTGGTGGTTAGTGGCTCAAGGGACTTTCGGTCCCTTGAGCGCACAGTGAAGACATCTGGTCTGTCATTCTTTCTCACGGCGCTGACGAAGCCGGTGCTAGTGAATACCCACATCGCTGGTCTCCTGATCTCTTAGGTATTGCTCGAATGTCTGGTTGCAAATCGCATTTTGCGAGCGCCGGGTTCGAATGAGGTCAATTGCTTCACTTGCTGAATAGCCCTCCCTCTTCAACACCAAGCCTGTGATTAGCCCGGAGCGATTCCAGCCGGCCTGGCAGCGGATGAGTACGCGCTTGCCTGCCTGCCAGTCAGAGAAGATAGAACTGACCGCCTGGTCAATGTCGCGCTGATCTAGGTCCACTTGGTCATGGTCATAGAAGCCCAGGCGGATTTCCTTGACATACCGGTCAACGGGCAGCGCATAGGCGTAGAGGGTTGCAACCGTGTCAAAGTGCAGGTTTGTTATCTCAGTCACTTGCTCCACATGGCCGAGTTGTGATCGATCAGAGGTTCCGCCCATCCACAGTCCGGGGAGAATCTCACTCCAGAGGTCACCGTTGTGACCGTATCCCCCCTTGGGGGATGTAATACCGAATCCCATGACTACTCCTTACTTTCTGTCTCTAGGGTTTTGCTTGGATCGAGAAGAGCGGTAGCTCGACTCGGTGACGCGCTTTGACAGCTCAAGGTCTGTGAAGCCGAGCAAGTCAGCGCGCTCGCGGTTTTCTGCCAGGACTCTCATCCTGACGCGAGGTGACATTCTGTCCAGTTCGCTAAGCAGCCTTGATGTGTCGCCCTGGGCTGATAGCAGCAGGTCTCGTGCCTCCTGGAAAGAACCGGAGCGAGCTGCCTCCGCAGATCTTTCCTTGATCTGTGCCATCTGGAAGACGGCAATCTCGGCCACAACATCCTCATCTAGCTCTGGTGCTACAAAATCAACTGGGCTTGCAATCTCAAACTCAATTGATTTTCTTTCCTGGATGGTTTCACCGGTGAGGGCGTTCTCCGCCGTGACATTTACCTGCACCAGCACGGTGGCGGCGAAGTCCTTGTCAAAGGCTGCGAAGTCCAGCACGAACGCATATCCCCGCTCTTCCCCAGACACCAATTCACCGACGTTCACATTTAGCCCCTCGCTGGTTTTGGACTTGGATCGGACATAGCCCACCGGTGAGACCTGGTTCAGGTGCTTAGGATCTGAAACGATGATTTCCATTTGGATGTTTCGGATTGGGCGCTGCAATAAACCCTCGATTTCATCTTGCCGGCCAGAGACTGCTTCCTCTAGCTCAACAGCTGCAAAGTGATTGCCTTGACCTGAGCCGGCAATTGCCGAAAGGATTGACTCGTCAAATTTATTACCAATGCCAATGGTGGAAGAACTAACCAGGTGCTCAGTTGCAATTGCTGCCAGCTGACCAAGCTCTGAGGATGTTGCACCAGTTCTTGGAGGAAAAGAACAGGTTGGGCTTGAGCTAGTGAACAGCTCCTCCTTTTTGGACAGATTCGCCAGCGACAACAACCTCGATGAATTTGATGGGGTTTGCCGCTTTGGGCTTCGCAACTCGCCAATGGAAAGACGTGGCCACGAGCGCAAGCTTGCAAAAGATATTGGCACCGGTCCAATCTTGGACATTGACCATGACGAGATGGTTTTCTACTCATGGAGAAAACTTCGCTACGCCTTCCGAGGCAAACTGGATCCATTCCGCTATTTGGGTGCAACGGCATTGCCAGAGGCATTCAGGCTCAGCGACCTGAAAGAGCTGAACGATGTGTGCAGAGGCGAACGAACCCAGGTTGATCAGTTCAGGAGAAGCGTGCTGAATGAATCAAGTTTTATCGCAGAGTCAAAGGTTCGAGAGCTCAAGCAGAGAAGACCGGGCAAGCCCGCCACTCTCTACTCGCTGCGAGAGTGGGCAGATCCGACCAAGGGTTCTTCTTCCATGAACGACGACACGGACTAGATTCTGGGGCTTAGCTCCTCATTCACTTCGTTCAAAGAAAAAGTTACTCGTCTAAACGGGGCTCCTTAGCCCTCAAATTCAAAATGACTTTCTTGTGTTTTCACAAGCTCAGCCGGCAATTCATAAAGTGGGTACACGTGAACCACATCTGGAGTGTGATCAAACGACCAGCGGATATCTTGAGCGTCGCTGGCTAAGCAATGGCCCAAATAGATGCTCTCGTCCACTGGATTACCGTCCTCTTCGTTATCACCGGTGTAGTAAGCAGTCCAGTAAAAGGCAACGGGCTTTTCAGAGAAGTCCATCTTGTTTGCCTGCAACCTGGTCCAGAGCTTTCGACGCTTGAAATGGGAGGTGAGGTCTTCTAAGTCGATGAAGCTTTTGAAAGGAAACATCCGGTTGTTCTGATCGAAAAGGACATCTCCTTTGAGGTGACGGGAAAGCATCTGGACGTCGTCATAGTCTGAAAACTCGACTGTGACCATGTAACCAGTGACTGCTTCCTGGAACTGTGGCTCCACAACTGCGTTTATGAATCCGCGCTTGGTTGAGATAAGAACTGTCATACCCTGAAACACCTTTCTTTTTTGGACGTTGAATAACTGCCTATTAGCACCTAGGCCGCCAACTCGTAGTCTGGCCAGAGGTAGCTAACCTCAGCACCCAAGAACCGGTACGGGGTGGATAGCGACCATGGAGCAGAAACAACCTCCACGGCAACACCCTTAGTGATCAGTGCCTGAGCGAATGGCCCAAGTCCCCCGTCGCCACTTGCAAGGTAGACCTTGTCAAAGCGGTTTTCCAGATCATCTTCGAGCATCATTTTTGCCAGCAGGATGTCTGCTCCATCGTCACCCTCGAGACAACTGATGGACGCGTGCCCCCAACCGAACATTGCTGCCTCGAGATTAGTTTTAGAACTAACGGTGACGAAAAACAGATCGTCTTCCCCTGGTCGAACTTTGTTGAAATAGGCTTCCCTGGCCCGGATGACATTCTCGAGCGTTGGGATTGATTCACAGCAAAGATTCTCAATGTCAATCAAATGAGCGCTTCGTTGCTGCATCTGATTCTTGTTAGTTTTTGAATTCATGTTCACTGCCCTCCATCTAGGAAAAGAAGCTAAAGCTAGGCGCCGACATTTTGAAGCCTCAGTGGTTGTTCAGCTCCCTACAGAGACTCTGGGTCAAGTCCTTCACTGGGTTATTCAATGCACCCGAGTTTCAGCGCAATCTTCCAGATGTGCCTCAACGGTGCGCCTAAATTATGTAAAAGGATTGGCTTGCTAGCTAGTCACTGGCTTGCCCTAAGCCCATCACAAACACTAAGGCCTTTGATTGATTACGCGCATTACCTGATCGAGCAAACCCGGCCTTGGATTGATGTTGCCCCCGAGCAATACGAAGAGAGGAAAATCCTCGAGGGTTTGGGTCGCCTGAGCAAAATCAAAAACTGTTGTAAAACTATGACTCACGTCTACAACCCGAAGGCCATCTAACGCTTCAGATTGCTCAAGGGTGAGCGCTTTCCACCTGCCCTCTGATCTTGCCAAGTCCGGCGCACTATCGCTGATTTTGAATAAAGCCTTGATCAAACCCTCTTCGTCTATCAGTAAGTAATACTCTTCTTGCCCAAACTCAGGTTCTTGCTCCAGACGGGAGGACGGCCCCTCAATCATTTCCCACATCTGGTTAGCCCAAGCTTGCTCGGTTCTGATGATCACCTCGTAAAGCGCTTCGTCCTCGAACTCCTCTATTGGGAAAGCGTCGCTACCCCTCCCTATGTTGTAACTCAGAGTTAGACCCCAATCAATGTGGTGTTTTGGTCCATCGGCATAATCCTTGGCTAGGGTTTTTACAGCCATCCACTTTCGTTCTTCGTTGAAAGTCTTTTGCCTGGAAGTGTCCCCGAAGGGAACGATGTAATCGGCGGTTCTAGAAGAGGCGACAATTGAAAATATGTAGCGCTCTCTTGGAGGATGCTCTGTAGTCGAGCCATCGCCTGAAAAAACCCTATAAACGCAAATTGACATTTGTCCCCCTTTTTTTACCGCGACCCAATAGCTGTCAGGATGCCACAAGAGATTTATAAAAACAATGACTTCAGGAGATCCGATTGAGTCACACTCCAAGGGCTTCCCTTTTGAGGACGGTTCCGAGAAATTTGCTGATAATCGCACGGGCTTTCTGATTAACGGTGCTCTCAACCTTCAGGTTTGAGTCTTAGTGCATCCCGTCGGACAGTGCATGGCTTGGTGGCCGAGCTTACAATAGAGAAAAAGTGCATACGCACCGCTATGTATGTCACTAGGAAGCTCCGTTTGAATCTGTAGCAGTTTGGCCCTGATTGCCATTTGTATGTGGTTGTTCACTGCTCGGTCTAAAGCTCCGGCAATCAACTCGGTGTGGTGGTGCAAGAAGGCTTTTGATACAGCAATAGCGGTGATTTCAAGTCTGTTCAGGTCGAGAAGCTTTATCTGAAAACCAATTTTGGGCTCATCTCTTTTGATCTGGGCTTGAATCCAATGCACCTTGTGACCGGGTGCATGTAATTGGCACCTGCTTCCACTGGCAAGTTCATGGACTTTGAGATATTTGTTGCTCATGGCACTCCTAGTTGCTTGGAGGCCCCAAGGCCCCACGACATTGCCAATGCTTTGCATTGGCCGCATCTTTTTACTGGAGCACCCGAGGTCGTGGGACCGGGTTGCTAGGCAGCTAGCCAGTTCCTTAGCGCTGCCATTCTTGATGCTTTTGCTACGCTAGCGCAGCTCTGTGACACTTAACGCTCTTCCTCATTCCAGTCAACTTCCTCATCAAACATTGATCCATATTGAGTCTCAGGATATGCAGTGTTAGGTGAGTAGCCGTATGGGCCCGAGTGATAGTCGCCCTGGTCCATCTCCTCTGGTGGATAGGAGTTGGTTCTTGGTTCTGCCGGAGGCGGCGTCACGTTACCGGCACTGAAGATCGCGTACAGGAAATACACCCCAAAGATCAGGATTCCTGCGAACAGTAGAAATACAAATAGTTCCATACCTTGACCATAGGTTGTGGGTCAGACATTTTTGTCTGTCCTCTCCTGCCGGCGGTTACTTGGCTTTCTGCCTAACGCTTCAACATGGGCTTGATAAGTACTCCGTAGAGAACAGTGAAGATGAGAAAGAACCCAAAAAGTGAAACCAAGACAGGGGTCATGAGCAACACAGACCCAATTGCCATCAAGACGGTAACCACAAACCTTAGGAGATTAGGCAACAGGCACCTCACTGGTCATTTCCGTGCACCGACGGCAATAAGAATGAGCTGGTAGCCCAAGTAGATTGACAGCGCGAGTGCCAACCCAACCCACCAGCTAGCAGCCACAATAAATCGACGTGTTGTGTGTGCAGCAACACCCCAATCGTGCTAACAGAGAACCTCAGCTTGCGCCCTTGTGGTTACCCGCAAGGAGTATGGAGAAATCAGATCAACCTTTGCCTGATAACGCTTTTTATCTCTCATCACATTGCACTGCACATAGTGGGTCTTGTGGCCAGATTTATAGAGTCCGCAGTTCTTTGGGTCATACCTGGTGTTTTCGTTAATCATGATGTCTCCTGGTGTTCAGGGGCTTTAGCCCCACGACTTGCCCTAACTTTTGTTAGGGCCGCATCTTCTACTGGAGCACCCTGGTCGTGAGATCCGGGTTGCTAGGAAGCTAGCCAGTTACTTAGCGCTGCCATTCGTGATGCTATGGCTTCGCTAGCGCAGCCCTCTGACATTTAGCGTTCTCCCGCCCCTTTTGAACTTCTACCATAAGGCCTGGCTTCAAAAGCCAAACCCTTTCCCGCAGACCTCACGGAAGCACTTTGGATTCTCGTTTGTGAGAATGCAATCGCCAAGGTGGGGCATTCTGTCGGTCTAACTGAATGTAAAAACC
>Ga0307980_1000440_pt1 | contig 19402 bp, 22 predicted proteins | sample OrgLakmetage1060_FD_201817 | JGI IMG/M metagenome (GOLD analysis project Ga0307980, IMG submission 201817) | Saline water microbial communities from Organic Lake, Antarctica - #1060 | ecosystem: Environmental > Aquatic > Non-marine Saline and Alkaline > Saline | place: Antarctica: Organic Lake... | reverse complement strand
TTGAACAGCTCTTGCAGTGATATTTATATGATCTTTTTTCATGTAATTAATGTCTCATGACATTAATTCAATACCTAATTACAGATACAGAATGGACTAAAAACCTCCACGTTATTGCCTATAGCCCAAAATTAATTTGAATTAAACCAGTGTATTTCGTTATTCGCCGACGAAATGTTCTACATACTTTGATTACTACTATTGTTTCTACTTCGTAAAAATCATTGGTTCGTAAACATTAGATATATTTGTCTTAAGTAAGACGCTAAGACTTTTATTTGTTATAGTTTAGAGTATGAATATTATTATGCTTATTCATGTTGCAGTCGGTATGGGAAGCTTATTGCTCAGTATTACGGATTTTTTCAATAACGCTACAGTTAAAAAAGTATCTTCATACGCTTTTGTTCCGAGTATCGTGCTAGTTATTGTAAGTGGAATTGGATTAATGATCAGCAGTGGAGAAATTGCACGATCATGTATAAGCGGTTTAATTCTACTGACGTCTATAATTTTCATACGAATGGCTTCGTTACGGTACAGCTTATACAGTTGAATTATAGTTAGGAAGATTTTAAATAAAGGAGTTACTAATGGCAGAGTTTCATGGATTAAAAGCAGTTTTTATTAACTGCTCAATTAAAAAAGATAAAACTTTGTCGCACACACAAAGGCTAATCAATCGTGCAGCAGCAATTATGGAGACAGAAGGAGTTACTGTTGAGCATATATATGCGCTTGATTATGACATTGCTTTTGGCATGGTCATGGACGGAAAAGACTCAGGCCAGAAAGACGAATGGCCAATGTTACATAAACAAATAATGCAGGCAGATATCCTCGTGCTTGCTACACCGATATGGCTGGGAGTGAAGTCATCAGTCGCAACACTTGTTGTCGAGCGAATGTATGCTTTTAGTGGAGAAAAAAATATAAAAGACCAATATCTTTACTATGGCAAAACCGCCGGCTGTCTTATTACCGGCAACGAAGACGGTGCAAAAGCTTGCGCCATGGATATGCTCTACGCAATGCAACATATTGGTTACACCATTCCACCTCAAGCTGATGCGGCGTGGCTTGGTGAAGCCGGTCCTGGGCCAAGTTATGGTGATACAGAATACAACGGTAATAAGCTTGATCCAGCAGCCGGGTACGATAATGACTTCACGAACAAAAACACTACCTATATGGCTTGGAATCTGATGCATATGGCAAAACTACTGAAAGATAACGGTGGGATAAATGCCAAGGGAAATACCGCCAAAGGATGGCAACATGTCACCAACGCACAGGATCAAAACCCTGAGTATAGATAAAAAAGTATAGAGAAAAACCCGTCCTATTCAGTAGCTATTTCCTAGAGCGTCTTTTGTTTCTTCTCGTGATTCTACGAGTTATATTATCTGAAAGTTCTTTTTCTTGTGTGTTTAAATAACGTGATCCAATACTTGTTAATGCGGCAATAACAATCCCAACTCCAACGAGGATAAATATAGCGGTAAATACTCGCGAGCTATCAGTCGTTGGATGAATATCTCCATAGCCAACTGTCGTCAAGGTTGCAACTGAAAAGTAGAAGCTTTCAGCCCACGTCCATTCTTCAAGTAAATGAAAAGCCCAGGTACCGAATCCAATGAGCACCGAAATAGAGAAAACAGCAGACATAACTGAGGTTTTGAATTTAATCATATGTACATTGTACCTCAAGTCATCACCGCTACAAGCAGTGGGCATCATGTGTGAGGTTGCTTACAGAATCAAAGTAAGATATATGGTTAAGTATATCTAATAACCTAACGCAAAAAGAATTTAATATGAACTTACAATACATTCTAAAAGCACTTGTCAACCTTATGTTGGCGGTTGTTGGCTTCCTGCTTGGTTTGCGATTTATTTTGAAGCTATTCGGCGCAAATACTAATAATAATTTTGTTAATTGGGTGTATGAAAATTCTAGCGAGATTTTGGGACCATTTCGAAACATTTTCCCTTCTGCCAATCTGGATGGGTTTGTCATTGAATTCTCGACCATATTCGCTCTTATAGTTTACGGCTTGATAGGGATGTTTGCATTTTACGTCATAGAGATTTTAACCCCTAAATCGACAAAAAAGCGTCGTTAAATGAGTGACAGTAAACCTGCACTACCACAAAAAGACAGAAATAAAGCCGAGTTGATTGAATTACAAAATTCTGAAGATGTAGAAAAACTGAAGTCTATACTACACCCTAAAGAAAAAGTATATCGGATTGTCAAATGCATGAATGACGGTAGTGATGGCGTATTGGCCGCTACCGACAGAAGAATCATCTTCTGTGATCAGCAGTTTTTGTCGTCGGAAGTGATCGAGTTTCTTTACAGCGAAATCGCAGCAGTATTGTCAGAAAACCAGTTACTCATGAGCAAGGTTGCTTTAGTTGGCATAGATAAGGCATTGTATGTTGAAGGGCTCAATACAGAGCACGCTAAGACATTTATTGACTATATTCAGGATCTAATAGGACAAGACTTTGTTGCTAATGGAGATCACGGAAGACATTTTTCACACCGAGGCGAAATACTCAACACTGATGATATTGGCTCTGCCCAATAGGAGACAATAGAAAAGAACTAGCTTTTCTGCGTGAATCTGCCTTTCAGTGAAAAATCTTTGGGGATTATGAAGACCAATTCGTCACCCTTCGAAAGATCTTTGCTGTAGCTAAATCCGTCTTTTGTATAGTTTTGAATGCCATTTATATCAGTCAGCCTATTATCAATAACGAATCTTGCCAATGCACCACGAGCGTATTTAGCAAATAACCCTTTTTCTTTCAATCCATCTTCCGTTTCTTGCATAAACCTTGGTGTTACGACTCTAATCGAGCCTGACAAGTCTTTGGTTGCCGCTTTTGCATACTCTTTGCTGGCGCACATGAGAACAGTTTCATTACCCGTGTGTTTTATATAGTCCGCTAACGTTTTTGACCATGCTGAGTAGAGCGAATCACCCCAAGGACCGCTGTAATGAAGTTTCATCTCTAGTCGGTAGGGGCGAATTGCATCGAGAGGTCTTACAAAACCGTAGAGTCCACTCAAAATTCCGATATGTTTCTGCGCAAACGCGACGTCAGACTTATTCATAGTAAATGCATCTAGCCCGTTATAAACATCACCACTATAGAGCCACAAGGCCGACTTGGTATCTGTTTTTGTCCAGTTTTGAAATCTTTCATAATTAAGATTGGCTAAAGATTTGCTGACATCTAGAGTTTTTTGTAGTTTGCTTGCTGAGTGTTTTTGTAGGTCGTGAATCAGATCGTCTGTCTGATCAGTAAATAAAGCGTCAGTAGAACTAACACTGAAGGGAGGAGATTTATCAGTGATAGACTTGCTGGGTGAAATAAGTACTAACATTATCCTGAAATGACCAGTTCGCCTTCCATTCCTTGGGCTCGGTGGTTACCAATGCTGCAATAGAAACTGTAAGTTTGGCCGGCTGCGTCTTCTGGAACAGTAAAGGTGATTGTATCGGTACCCGAGCGGCCAATAACTTCACTCTGTACGTTAAGCTCATCAATCACAAAATCATGAGAGCCAGAAGCTACCGACAAATTAACTGTGACTATATCGCCAGGACTCGCAGTGATTGTATCTTGTGAGTATTCAAAATTAGACATGACTATATCAATTGTTTGGTCAGAGTTTTCGATCATATCTTGTTTTTCTGCGTTGTTGGCAGGAGTCGCTGTCACGGCTTCTGATTGGCTTGTGTTTGGTGTCTGACTGACTGAAGAATCATCATCGCTATTTGCTGTTAGCGCGTAAACTCCAGCTCCTGCAAATATAATGACCGCTCCGATAATAACTACTGTTTTGTTCATATAATTCTCCGGTTAGTTTACTTAGTTATAGGTTAGTATGGACAGCAATTGTCAGATTGACTGTAATAAATGTTACTTATGAAGATAGATACATTAGCGTGGTTAATTTAGAATTTTTTGAATACACTAAACTCTGAATATAATTGCAATAATCGAACTGTCTCAGGTTTATCGACAGCGAGTGAACGACATGCGTAAGTGAAAAGTTGAGCTGAATATCCTTGTTGCTGCTTTTGGTATATTTCTATTGGGTCAGCAGAGAATTGCACAATAGCGTTTTTTGATAATCGGTACAAGCGTGAAGATCCAAAATAGTTTTCTTCGCAAGCGTGTAGCCGTGGAGTATCGCTAAATGATAACCCATATCTCATACTTGGTGATTGCGCTAGTAATGGACGCGAGAACGATCTAACTGTATCAATTCCGCCATACCCCAGAAAAGCGCTGTGTGTTGTCGCAGTCGGTATCGACAGACGATTAGTGTTTTCAGTGATAATGGCGATGATTTCATTACTAGATAGTTCTGGATATTCTCCAACAAGTATTGCTAGTAACCCACTCACTATAGGAGTTGCTAGTGAAGTGCCCGCAATACCGCTTGCATATGCTGACGTCTGATTATTTTGTGACCAAGATGCGGTGTATAGCTGTGTGCCGGGAGCAACGATATCGACGTTTTCTCCATATGAACTAAAGCTCGCACGCTCATTGTTTTGGTTAAGTGCTCCAACAGCAACCACTTCTGGATAGTTTGCTGGATAACTAACACATTCACAACCGTCGTTACCTGTTGCGGCAACGACTATCACACCCGCAGTAATCGCTTCTTGGACAGCTTGTCTGATGTAGCTATCAGGGTAGGTTCCGCCAAGACTAAGACTGATAACGTTAGCTCCGCGTGCAACTGCGTAGCGTATGCTACGGGCAACGCTGATTGATGTTCCTGACCCATCATCACTTAATGCTTGAATAGGCAATATACGTGTTCTCCAGTTTACGCCAGCGATGCCGACATTATTGTTCGCATTTGCTGCAGCAATACCAGTGACGTATGATCCATGGCGTACGCCGTTGCCGCTTGGGTTAATATCGCCAGCCTGGACAGAATTATCAAAGTTCATAAAATCCCACCCGCGCCAGTCATCAATGAGCCCATTACCATCATCATCAATCATATTGCATGATTTATCTAATGGTCTTCCTTGGTCAGTACAGTTAAGCTGTGATGGGTTCTCGACTGTTGTTGGGCCTGATTCATTATCGACAATGCCGTCAAAATCATCATCTATTAAATTACAGCTAAGGTTAAGTGCTAACGATCTGTCACTACAGTTGAGCTTGGAGGGCTGCTCGGAAAATCCGATGCCTTTTTCTGCACTATTTTCATGCCAACGTCCCTGAAATTCTTCGTGTTGTAATGCAAATCCTGTATCGATAATTGCTAATACGGTATCAGCTGATCCGGTTGTCTGGTCCCATAGTTCTGGTAATTTAGTATTTGTTGTCCACCATTGATTCGCAGCTGGATCGTTTGGAAGTGCTTGTGTCGTGTAGGTGCGCAATGGGTAGGAGTCACTTGAGTCACTTACTATAGTATTTTCTGATAGTTTTTCTTGTACGTATGGTGATTTCATTAGCTCTTGTATCTTATTATCTGATACAAGAATTTCAGGACTGGGAGCAGATTGTGTTGCGACTATGCGAGATGAAGGATTATTTGAAGTCACAGGAATCTCTTCTGTTGTGTCTTCTACAGTTGTCGTTACAGAAATAGGCGTCTGAGGACTATTTACTGGAGTGTTTTGAATTGGCAGAGGTGTACTCAACCACATAATCGCAGAAATGGCTGAAAGAAAAACTGCCGATAGAGCTAAACTCTTTTTATTGTTCATACTTACTTTTTTTATTTTTGTGTAACGTGTATAAATACTAGCATAAAATTGCTAAAAAAGCAAGTAAGTATTGATAGATTATTCTAAATCTTGGAACTTTTCTTCATAATCAAGGCTATCGCGTTTACGTAAGGCTTTAGTTCGCTTGCGTGGATCAGAGTAGCTTTCTTCGCCAAAAAGAGCTGCATCGTTATGGTAGCGAGTTCTTTTATGGCGCATGATACGCTTGATGACTTTTTTAGATTGTTCGCGTTTTTTGTAATACATATTACATATATTCTATCTATAGAATTATAAGCTAACTGTAATGAATATTACACCAAGCTACCAAGCCGCACTGGCGCTGTTAAAAGGAGTAAATCCAAAGGTGTATGCTCGCGGTCGTAATTATGAAAACGGCGGCACGAAATTGTCGCCGTACCTTACGCGTGGTGTACTGACGCTGCCGCAGGTGAGAGATGCTATATTACAGGACTACACAACTGACGAGTCGTATAAGTTTCTATTTGAATTAGCCTGGCGGGAATATTGGCAGCGGGAATGGTGGTTCCGAGGAAATAGTATCAAGTTAGATATTAAGCGAGAACAGCCTCTGGTTGAATCGCAGCTTATTCCATCGTCTGTTGTTGATGCAACCACTGGAATTAACGCATTAGATACACACATAAAAAATCTCTACGACTCAGGATATATGTTCAATCACGCACGCATGTGGACAGCAGGATTGGTTTGCAATATAGCACATACACATTGGTGGCAACCGAGCCAGTGGCTCTACTATCACTTGCTTGACGGAGACCCAGCCAGCAATTCGTTGTCATGGCAGTGGGTAGCCAATACGTTTAGCTCAAAGAGATATTTACCAGCCCAAAGCAACATCGATAAATATACTAATTCCACGCAGCCGGGTAGCTATTTAGATAAAGAGTATAGTGAACTTGCTGATATGAAAACACCAGAGCAACTGCAAGAGAGAAGTGAGCTAAATTTGCACTGGTCGCCACCCGATAGCGTTAAACTAGGCATTGATACAGGGAAGCCAACACTTTTGTATCATTCGTTTTGGCTGAATCAAGACTGGCATAAAGACTTGGACGCGAACCGAATTTTAGTGCTTGAACCGAGCTGGTTTAACAAGTGGCCTATTTCTGACAAAGTAACGCAATTTATTATCAGTTTAGCGGAAGAAATTGATGGGATGCAGATATACGTTGGTGAGTTCGGCGAACTTGAACTCGGAGATGATGTGCGATTTATGAAACATCAGTCAATACGACATTGGGCAGGCAATGGAGAGGACGTTACACTCATGTTCCCGGATGTTCCTAAAAAATCATACAATTCATTCATGAGTTTCTGGAAGCAATGCGAAAAAAGTCTCAAAAAATAGTATCAAAGTCACCGAAACAAACCAAACTTTGCATTAGATGTAATAAGCCGTTTGAAAACCGTAAAAAATGGGAATCACGTGGTCAGTGGGAGCAGGTTATTTATTGCTCTAAAAGATGTCAGAAAAATAGAAATAGAGCAGCCTGACTACTCATAAAACTAGCTAAGAACGAACGCCTCTTGCAAACGGATACGCGCAGAATAGTCAATCTCGATAAAAATATAGTAAGAACAACTACAACGTTTTGAAGTGAGGGTTATAAATGAGTCCAATTAACTGGTCGTCATACAATTTCCTGACGACTGCCATGGCAATACCGTCACCGACTTCTTTCGGTTCTGTATGTATTTCACAGTCATGTTGCAGAAAATGGTTCATTGCGTTGTCGACGTTATCGACGCCAAAATAAGTTATTGGTCCGGCTTCTAGGTCTGCAGACGGATCAATACCAAGCTCGTAGCCATCAACGTTAAACCCGACGTAGAATTCGCTATCGTAGTATGGTTCTATGGTTAACACATCTTCCCACCACACTTTGTCTTGTACCAAGTCACGTGTTGGGTAAATGATGCTGCGTAGACCGTGTAAAATGGTATCTGTCTTCATGGGTGTACCTACCGAAAGCTTACTGCCTCTAGAAGCGTGGCAAGTTCTGCTATTTGTTGATCGAACGTGCCGCTTATCGTGCTGTCGGTGACAGAAAAAACATAGGTCTTATTATTGATCGGATTGGGTTCTAACTTTGTCGTATCTGCAGCTAAGATTGATGATGAGGTGATACTTACCTTACCGTCACCTTTTGGACAAGCTGGATTCTGATCTTTGCTGCACTGCGCAGCAGACTTATTTGCAATAGAAATAGACAACCCTTCATTTGCAAAAGTATAGCCCAGGTACGCATCTGCTATTTTCTGCTGCTCGCAGACAGCAGTATTGGTGCTCTCTATGACAACGAGAGTTTTGCTGCCAGAAGTGTAAGTGGATGTTGTCGCTTCAGTATCCGGATTGCACACGTTTGGCTCGCTACTTGACCCAGTAATTGACCACGCAGGCGGAAGGACTATTTCGATATTTTTTGGTCGCGGTTCTGGAGTTTGTGCCGCTGCAACTTGTGGAGTGTTTTGCTGTTGCTGCAGGCGAGGATCAGCAAATGTATTGTTTCTGTCTAGACTTGCGACAACACCACCTTGGCTAGATATTTCATTGCTCACTTGCTCAGATGATTCATTGGTGGTAAATAGATAGGCTAAAGCAAGCGCAGCAAGCAAAATACCTATGCTAAAAAGCCCGACTATCGCCACTTGTTTGTTTGATATAGTATTCTGCACGATTATAATTAAGTGTAGTCTGTTGCCCACTCATGATCAAGTCGGATGAGACTCTAGAAAAAAATTGTAGATTAACAGCTCTATCTACTTGCTTGTAATGTACTCAAACGCTTCAAGTAGTGTCGATGCGAACGTCGCTTTATCATCTTCTGATAGATTGTTGATTTGATCAGTGTCATATTCAAATCTTTTTCCATCGCCGTCGGATGTTGATTTGAGACTGACATGAATCAGCAGTGGGGTAGTTGATTCGTCCATGAGAATCGTTGCTATAGATGGCTGCGTAATAGTTTTTCTCTTAGAGATAATTTCTGTAGCTTTAGTTTTGTCGGTATTAAAATGTAGTGTTATCAGCGTAAAGATTCCTTTATCAGCATCAGGACTATGGGCTAATCTTGCGCGAAGTAGTCCTGTATTTTTACCTTCTTCTATAAAAATATCTGCGCACAATTCAATATCACCAAAAGAAATAAACCCAGCACGATCACTGTAATTTTCATTACTATTTGTATTTGTCGCTTGCTGGTCCCAAGTGTGCACTTCGTCACCCATTTTTGCGCTTAGCTCAATGATGTCCTGCGCAACTTGTTTAAGGGTAGTAATAAAATCCATAGAAGCATAATACATGAGCTGTGTATTTTTGCATATTTGAGCTTAATTACGAATAATTTAGACTCTACTTTGGGCTCACCACAATAGAGGGGTTATAACTGCGGTTAAAGACGATTATGTATCTGTCGAAAGCTAATTAATGTAGAATAGATACTAATGATTAAAAAAATAATAAAAGCCCTAAAGCAAAATTCAGCTGCTGTTCATCCCGATTACATAGATGAAAAGTATAAAACGCTTGTTAAAAAAGGACGGCCTGGAATATACTTTTTTGTTATGGCGATTTCAAGCGCGGCAATTGCTTCTATGGGATTCATTATGAATAGTCCTTCGGTTATTATCGGCGCCATGGTGATATCGCCGTTACTGTATCCTGTTGCGCTTGCTGGATCAGCATTGTCGCAGCGGCAAATGCGTGAATTTATAAAGCTTATTAAGTTGCTTGGCTACGGCGCTATTGCAGTCCTGGCGACAAGCATCGTGTTATCATTGCTTATCCCATTTGAATACCAATCAGAAATTCAAGACCGCTTAGCTTCATCTCCACTGCAGTATCTGATAGTCGCCATATTTTCTGGTGTTGCTGGAACGTTTGCGTACTACTGGCCTAAAGTATCTGAAACTATTACGGGCGTTGGTATATCTGTGGCGTTGGTACCACCATTTGTTATGGTTGGCGTTGCTATTGGTAACGGAGACCAGTTGTTGTTTGCCAAAAGTTCACTCATTGTACTTCTAAACGTTCTTGGAATAATGCTGGGGTCAGCAGTAGCATTTACAGTTATTAAACGCTACGCTACAAAAGGGTAGGCTCGCCTGGTCAGATTTATACTGGTTGAATTTAACCTACGCTTTGTAGTCTAGTACCGAAGCTTGTTTTACTAGTGGCTCAAATATATTTTTATTAATAGCATCGGTAGTTTCAATAGGGATGTGTTTAACAAAATTTCCGTCTCCGTGAAGAAGCTGTTTAGGGTCGTCTAGCATAGTCCCACCGTAAAATCCGAACTGTACATAATTTTCTTTGCAGTGAACAAACATTACTGGCAACTTACCGTTCACCCAGCATGCGTTACCCCATTTTACCGACTCTTCCAAGTCAGGTGTCGTTTGTGAAACAAATTGCCTCAGTTTGCGTATTATTTTTTGATGCTCTTCTGATTGTGCATTTAGGTATTCGTCAAATGATCCATAGTTATTCATATATATATTTTAACAAAAACAAAAACACTATGCTTCTATAGTGCTTATGGTTGGCTCTCCGTAGTGGAGGACGTTCGAACTATTGTGACTGTCTGAGTTTATTTCTAGCAAAATTAACTGCACCTATAAATGACAAGTTGTTCGCGGCATCTTCAATGATTTTATCTAATTCAGCCATATCGTCAATTACTATAAATTCAGCATCTCCACTCACGACATCATAAAAGTTTCCTGCGGGTGCATCCTCTTCTACATAATTTATCTGTACGTATAATATGCCACCGTACTCACCAGTAATCTCATCAAACGCTTCGTCTGCTTCCATTTCGTCATCGCTGGAGTCTTGTGTATAAAACAATTCTCTTTCTGCAGGTTCGCCTATAGTTATTTCTTCTGCAGGCAACACACCAGCAAACTGTATTCTTCTATGTGATTTATTCCCTGGTATACCTTGCAACCAGCTAGTACTAACTTCGCATGGCTCATTATCTCCGATTATTGGATAGTTAAATCCATCTCTAAGAATTGGATGTTCTGGAAATGATAACCCAGGAATATATACCTGATTACCATCACTGTCTAAATCTAAGATAATAGTATTTCTTGCTAATTTATCAACAAAAGCTATGCCATCTTCATTAATGTGGGTTTCAATTTTATACATAACAGTAATTTTAAACGGAAATAATTAATAGGCAAGCACAAGCAAGAAGGGGATTGCCAAAAATACAAAAACACTATATTTCTATAGTGCTTATGGTTGGCTCCGGAGGCGAGGCTCGAACTCGCGACAAGTCGATTAACAGTCGACTGCTCTACCACTGAGCTACTCCGGATTACAGAATGTAATTATACGGTTTAACTGATCAAGCGTCAATTATGAAATTCTTCTGCGACGACAGTTTCCAGTTATACTTGAGAGGATGTCGATAATACAAGCAATACTACTCGGTATAGTGCAGGGGCTGACTGAATTTATCCCGGTGTCTAGCTCTGGTCATTTACTTTTGGCGCACGATATATTAGGGACAGATGGTGGAACACTGGCTTTTGATGTTGCTTTGCACGTGGGCACTCTTATAGCACTCCTCGTTTATTTTAATAAAGATATACTCTCTCTTGCCAAACAGGTGACGAAGCAATCGAAAGAAGGGAGGCTTGCACGCTTACTGTTAATTGCAACTATTCCTGCAGGATTAGCAGGCCTATTGTTTGGCGGGTTTATTGAAGATACACTTCGATCAAGTATTGTTGTTGCTGTTTCTCTAGTGGCAGTAGGGCTATTGATGCTATTTGCAGACAAGTATGCTTTGGAGGAAGAGACCAATGAAGTAACAACTAGACAGGGAATAAAGATAGGGTTTGCTCAAGTGTTGGCACTTGTTCCTGGAGTGTCCAGGTCGGGCATTACAATGACTGCCGGCTTTATGCTTGGGTTATCTAGAGTGCAGGCTGCACGATTTTCATTCTTGCTTGCTATCCCGGTAATTGCTGGGTCTGCATTGGGGGTGTTCTTGCAAGGAGATCTAGGCCAAACAGCTAACATGGCTATTTTGACCGGAATTATAGCGGCTTTTTTGAGTGGTATCGTTGCTATTAAATTCATGTTGCAAGTAATTGCAAAGGTAGGATTGAAGCCATTTGCCTACTACAGAATAGCCCTTGGAATTGTAGTATTTATACTCGTTATATAAAATATTTGCTTCAATGCTATAATCAGACATAAGAACTATGAAAAATAAAGGATCAACTACTGTGAAAAAAGCCCTCGTTATTTTAAACTTTGTTCTATTGATAGGATTTGCTGGAGCAGCAGGCTATTTCTTTATAGAGAACAGGGACTTGAATGATCAAATTACTTTGACGACAGAAGAGAAGAATAGGCGACTTGTCGAAGAAATCAACACCGTATTTGACCTTCCTGAAGAAGAACCGATTGTCGCAGTCGTGACAGACGTTGAAGAGTTTAAGAAGACATATAGTACTTTTGATAATGCAGAAGCCGGTGACTACCTACTATTCTTCCGTAAAGCTCGACTGAATGTGCTGTACCGGCAAGACGAAAAGCGTGTCGTGAAAACAGCTGACGTTGCAGTGCCTATTAGTGTTGAGCTAATCGGTAGCGAATCGGCAATAAATGATGCTGAAGATAAGCTTTCAGAATTTGGAAACCAGATTACTATTACTAAAAACGTGACAGAAGGCATCACGCAAAGCTTCGTATTTGATATTGACTCTGATCAAATAGAAGAAGCTGGCAGCATAGCAACGCAACTAGGCTATGACGTCGGAGCAACATTACCATCTACTATTGTGCCGTCAGAACAAACAGAAATAATAATCGCTGTTAGCGCTTCAGTGCCGACGCCAACGCCTACAGAAACAGAATAGTCCAAACAGTAAAATCGCCGTCAAAAATACTATATGTAGCGTATGGAATTGATGATAGACTACTAATAAGCTAAAGAAATTTAGATAATTAAAATCAAAATAAGCTGGAATCTTGTGAAAATCAAGAACTGTGCCGCAACGGTAAAACCACGATGGTTAAGTCCGATACAGCAAATTATAATAACGTTCCCGAGCAGGAAAATAAGTTAGCAAACTATTCATAGTCTTTTGCCCTCTTTTTTCTCTGTTTTGGAACAAAAAAAGAGGGTGTTTTCATGTCATATGAATTCGAGTTGAATCATACAGAGCTTGCTCCGATTGAGAGATTGAGTCAAGGTAACGTCATGCTTTCGCACGAACTTGAAGATCGCCAAGAAATCCAAGAAACAGCACAATATCTTATAGAAAATCATGAAACTGTTTCAGAAATACCAATTGAAGACGAACATTTAAATAACGGTATAACTGGTTTGTTTGAAAAAATTACAGCTTCTGGGCATTTGTCTCATATAGAGTTTGAGGGTGATCAAGAGTTAGTCCACATCGCCACTCTTCAAAGATTATTGAATGGCTACATGATTAACGAAAATTCGTGGGACAAGCGTCGTAATTTTGAAGAGATATGCGAAGAGCTGTTTATTTACAGAGGGTTTAAGAAAGTCAAAAATGGTGAACTGCCTAAAGATACGATTTTCTTAACTTCTAGTGATTCTCCCGATGAAAAAGTAGCAGATCAGGAAAAGGTTGATCAAGGCTATAGAATGCTGAACAATAAAGGGATGTTGAGATCTTATCATTTTGAAGAGGACACAGATGGAAACTGGACGCGAGTACTAGAGCAAGTGTCTAGAAGTAATAGCAACGATAAGAGTACTAGACGTTGGTGTAATTCAAACACAGCGTCAGTGCCTATATCTGCTACAGGCGGGTTGTCTATGCAGGTCGTAGCTTCACGCCGAAGACTACCTGATGGTGTTGTCACGTGGACAAGCGAACTAGATGCTATTTTTGGCACAGATAGATTTTGTGGAGAACCAATTGATGATGTTCAGTTAAATAGACATGACAGTTTGAGAGAAAAATCAGCTGAAAAAGAAATAATGTTACAAAAGCAAAGTAAAATGGCTGCAGATTTCGACAGTGAACTGAAACTTAAACAATTAGCTGGCGATATTACATATAGAGAACGGCTAGCCGAATTTTACAAGTATATAGACGACGTTCTTCTTCGGAGAATAGTATTAAATTCTCCTCAATATGCAAGAGACACATTCGGTGAAGTAGCTGGTGCTCATTATGAAAAAGCATCGTATTACTTTCAGCAGGGCGATATGCGTCAAGCAGAGATGCACATGCACTTAGGTGAAAGAACTGTGGTCAAAGAGGCTTCTGTAGGTTGTGGTGGGACAGGCTCTCAGAATAGTGACACTGATCCAGATGGCATCGGTAGTCTAATTTCTAATGCCATAGAAGGTGCTATTGAAGATAAAGAAGACTGGACTTGGACAGAAGGTGTATGCCGCGTTGATAGCTGCGACACACGGCCAGGTACGACAAAGGTTGGGCCTTGTAGTGTTTGTAAAGACTGTCAACATATTTTCGATAAAGGAGGCGATCCAACTTTAAGAACATCAGACTCAAAATCAGTAAAAAAGCAATCTGCTGTAGATCTCATTTTTGAAGGCATGGTAGCTTCAATAAAAATGAAGAAAGAACAAAAAACACTTGAAGAAAGCAGAAAGGCAATTGATGAGCAATTCGCAGCCGCAGCCTGAATCACAAGAGCCAAAAGAAAAAGTGTGTTCGCTCGAATATTTCTGTGAAGTCTGTGAGTACTATCCACTCTATCCTGTACATGGCCACTATCAGTGTCCACAGTGCCATTACAAAACAAAATGCTGCGAAGGAATGCCACTGAATGAGTGATATAGAGCTCATTGCCTATGGGTTAGTTGGATTTGTCATTGCTATTCTTAGCTCTATTGCTAGTGGCGGAGGTGGATTTGTCATGACGCCTCTTGCTATATTTTTTGGACTGACGCCTGCAGAGGCAATTGCAACTGGTAAAATTGGTGGCCTGTCTACGACTGCTGGATCTTTGCTAGGAATGAGAGCAAAAAGAACTGACAGTAAAAAAAGATTGATAATTATTTTAGTTCTTGCTGGTCTTGCCGGACTTATATCTTCTCGTGTAATTGTTGCACTAGATGGAGATGTGTTTAGCAAGGTGATCGGAGTTTTGCTTATACTAATGACACCAATTATTTACAAAAAGAAACTTGGTCATATAAGTAAAGTAGTTTCAAATAGACATGGATTGCTTGGATACATTTTGGTTTTTGTTGCATTGTTGTTACAGGGGACATTCAGTAGTGGATTGGGTATATTTGTGAGCATGGCAATGATAGTTGGTTTGGGACTAGATGCGTTGGAGGCTAATATCCTTAAAAGAACATCGCAACTGTTATTAAACTCAGTGATAATAATCGGAGTAATCGGGACAGGACTTATTGTTTGGAAAGTTGCAGCTGTCGCAGTAATAGGTAATTTTTTAGGAAGCTACATTGGCGGCAAGATCGCAGTTAAAAAGGGAGCTATTTTTGTCAGTAAGGTGCTTGCAATACTGGCCTTTATTAGTGGAATAGGGCTTATACTAATATAGATATGAATGATTTTTTTAAGAGCTGGTTAAAAAGTTGGGATAGGGTCGTAGTGTATGGTGGAGTGTTCGACCCAGTACATAAAGGGCATATATCTGCAGCAGAGGCAGCTTTACGGTATGGTAGAAGAGTGGTGTTCATGCCAGAGAAAATTCCCCAACATAAACACGGAACTACTGACTATAGCCAACGACTTAAGATGTTAGAGATAGCTACCAAAGCTCACGATAAAATAGACGTAGTTGATTACCCTGGAGAGCAGCAATTTATAGTCCCCGTGTTTAGCTGGCTAAAAAAACAGTACTCTCAATCTGGATTTGTCTGGTTGGTAGGTAGCGACGTTGTTGATTATATTAGTGCATGGGAAGGAGTTGATCAACTTGAAGAGCTAGGGGTTAAAAGCATCATCTTTTTTGATAGAGAAGGTGTAGAAAAGCCAGATACTGTGCAAATATCAGATACAATGATAGCTAGTAAAATAAGACGGCCTAGATTTAGGAAGAAACGCCAAAAACACGCAGCGATGAGTTCACAATCAATACGATCAAATATGTCGACGCACCATACACAGCTTAATCATTCGGTTTACGAGTATATTAAACAGAACAATCTATACAAATAGATCAAAGGTTTTCTGATTCGGTACTTGTGAAGTGCTTGTGTAAATAGGCTAGGTGTTGGTTACGGAATTTTTTAAATTCAGTCTTTTTAAATCCGTTTTTCTGTATAAACGCTCCAATTTTTTCTGAACCTATATAGTGTGGAAGCATAACGTAGCTTGCTCCTAGTTCATACAGCTCTGCTGCCTCTGTAACAGCATCTGCATGACATATAATCACGCAAGATGGATTCATAAGCTCAACAGTACGCAACAGAAATTTGTTAGTATCAAAATCAGTCACCACAGAAACGATCATCTTGACACTACCAATACCTGCTTCATCAAGCAGCTCAATATCAGTCATGTCTCCGTAAAGGTAGGGTATATTGGCGTGCTCGAGTGTATCGACGACTTCTGGGTCGTAGTCAACGACAGAAAAACGCTTTTTCAATCGTTTGAACACTTTTATGAATTCTAAACCACCTTTTTTGTAGCCAAACAGAAGAATTTCTGTGTTTGCAGTGCCAGATCTATCACTTTTAGTCTTTTTGCGCTCAAATATACTTAAATACCGCTCAAATTTGAGATACAGTTTTTCGTCGTAGAGAATAATGTATGAACTGACCGCAATGGTAATAAGCCCGACAACCGTCATAAGAGATAGGGTTTCATCGGTAATCTGCCCTGATTTATTTGCGAGAAGTAGCAATACAAGGGAGAATTCACTAATTTGTGCCACAGCTAAGCTTGTTTTGAAGCTCGTTTTCTTGGTATACCCAAGCAGCCCCATGATGGTCATAACAATAATTGGATTACCTATCAAGACAAAAGTCGATAAGACGAGCGCAACTGGTAGAACTGTCAAGATGTTACTAAGATCTAACTGTGATCCAAGAACAACAAAGAATAGAACAATAAAGAAATCTCTGAGAGGCTTCAATCTAGCTGCGGCTTCACTCGCAAAAGAGAATCCAGCAAGTGACACGCCTGCAACTAAGGCTCCGACTTCAAGCGAGAATCCAGTCACCTTAAACAACGCGCCTATTCCAAGCCCCCAAGAAATTGCAAACAAGAACAATAGCTCTTGAGATCCTGCAATAGTCTTCTGTAATCTTGGGAGGATAAAACGTACAACTAAATACAGCACACTAGAAAGCACAGCGCCTTTTAGTGCAAGTAAAATCAAGTCCGACGTATTGAGCCCCCCACTGCCGTTTGCACTAACAAACAGTAGCGCGAATGTTGCAAGAATATCTTGAATAAGCAAGAAACCAGTAGCAATTTTGCCGTGTAATCTCGTTTGTTCTTTTTTATCGCTTAAGAGCTTTAATATAATAATTGTTGAGCTAAAAGCAAGACCGATAGCAACGTAAACAGTCGCTGTTGTTGATATGTCTGTGAGAGCAGAGACAAGCAAGAATCCAAATCCAGTTGTAAAGGCGACCTGTCCAACGCCAGTCAATACCGCGACTTTTCCAACTTCTTTAATGACACGTGGATTGAGACCTAAGCCTACCAAGAAGAGTAGAAGGGCAATACCCATATCTGAAAAGACTGTCAAAGTTTCACTATCGGTAACGAGATTAAATACCGTTGGTCCAACGAGCAAACCAGTAATAATATGCCCAATGATAAGAGGTTGCTTTAATAGTCTCATAATGAGAGCAACGCCGGTACCGATGGCGATAATAAGGCTTAGTTCTTTAAATAACTCGTGTTCCATCTATTTTATATCTTTATTTTAGGTATTTCATCTGTAATAATAGCATTTATATCTATTTAAGCACAAGTTTGTTGACGCAGAACAGCATGGTCTGCTAAAATACCAGTATTCTGAAGTTAAGAGACTTGCGAGCAGAATAACAAAAACGTTACCAATAAAAAGTGTCTGCGAGAGAAAGGTGTTTTTAAATGCCAATCAAAGTTACATTGTTTTCAGAGAAAACAGAGAAAATAAAAGTTAAATATAAGCGCCCAACATGGCTCGAATATATTAATTATTAAAACAAAAGAGGGCATCTGTGAGAGCCCTCTTTAAACTTTTTACAGGAATAGTCTAATTTGTATCAATGACGTCGGTGTCTTCTTCACGAGACTCTAGTTCTATGTTCTCAACTGCTTCCGTAGAATCACCATTTTTTGCATCTATTGCTGCCTGAATGACTGCTGAAAATCCTTGTACTGTACTAAGAGCGTTTAGATCTTCAATTTGTTCGCCATCAATATAGAAAGTTGGTGTTGAAGAAACACCTTTTTTTCGTGCTAACGAAATATCTGCATTTATGACAGCAAGAGTTTCGCTAGTACCTACTTCTGCATCATACTGTTCCATGTCGAGACCAAGATCTCGTGCATATTCCTTGAATACGTCTGCTGGACTGTTTGTTTGACTCCAAGACTGTTGCTGCTCGAACAAGCGATCATGCATCTCCCAAAACTTATCTTGATTTGCTGCAGCCTGTGCAGCTCGGTGTGCAGCTGTCGCGTTAGGGTGGATCTGCACAAGAGGGAAGTGTTTGAATTCGAACCTCACCTGATCTTGAAACTGTTCTTTTACCTGGCTGATAATTGGATAGAACCCGCCGCATGCTGGACACTGAAAATCCGCATACTCAGTAAGTGTAATAACACCTTCTTCTTGCCCATAAAAATTGTTAGACGTTTCTGCTGTCACAACTTCACTGTCTCCGCCAATAAGCGTTGCTCCGACAATGATGCCGACAATCACAACGACTGCGATAATAATTTGTTTCATATATACTACTCCTGCTCTTTATGTAATTGAAACTATTCATCTTATATTCTACAGCATTCCGGGTGTCATTAAGTGCTATACTTTTAGGTAGAAAGATCGCTTATGTTTTTAGTCATTTTATTACTACTTCTCATCATCTCTTCATTCTTGATAAACAGTATCTTGTGTGGTTTTTTTCAGATAAATAGCTACGAATTACAAGAAAGTGCTCAAAGAAACAATAGCAAATCCAAAAAACTATATCCGCTCCATAGGCAAGGTTACAGTGTTGTTGTGTTGCTTCTTATCGATAGTATAGTGATCCATGTTGCTTTAATAGCAACTGCTATAAACGTGTTTCCACTATGGGCAACTATTATTGTGCTGCCTTTTATCCTTTTATTAAGTAGTTTTGTATTGCCTCTGCTCTATGCTCACAGTATTGGACTATCTCTGTTGGCTTGGAAAGCTGACTTTATTTTAAGAGTCGTTGGCTATATATCTCCATTCATGAAGCCACTATCTCGATTCATAGAATCTAGGCTAGATATGCACGGACCTCATATGCTGGGATCTAAAAAAGAATTATATGCTCTACTCGATAAGCATGCCGAGTCACCTAATAGTGCAATAGCAGCATACGAAATAGAGCTTGTGCGCCACTCACTCGATTTTAATAGCAAAAAAGTCTCTGATTACATGATTCCAAGACGGATTGTCAAAC
>Ga0307980_1000433_pt1 | contig 19560 bp, 41 predicted proteins | sample OrgLakmetage1060_FD_201817 | JGI IMG/M metagenome (GOLD analysis project Ga0307980, IMG submission 201817) | Saline water microbial communities from Organic Lake, Antarctica - #1060 | ecosystem: Environmental > Aquatic > Non-marine Saline and Alkaline > Saline | place: Antarctica: Organic Lake... | reverse complement strand
GCTGCGGTTAACGCCTGATCCCCCCCCTGCAACAATCCTCCGTCAGACAAACCACCTAACGGAGATTCAGGATGAAGAAGACCAAGAAAAACCGGGCAGTCCGTATCAAGAAGGTCCTTGCCATCTATGGCACAATGGTCGTGGTCAGTACCCTGACAATCGCATTTCTGGAACATGCATCGATCGCATCTGCCTTTCGCACGGCTCTTGTCGCGGCGTTGGGTAAGACGATCGCTGTTAGTTTCGTCGGCTCCTACTTTGAGGATTGATATGTACTGGTTATTCGTGCTCGACATTCGTGGAACTAGCCTTCCATACATCGTTAAAGCCCAAACGCAAAATAACGCGATACAGAGGCTCCATCTTTACTTGTATGCTAAAGATCGCGAAACATGGACCGATCGCTGGGAGGACCTTTACGACGACATCATCGAGCAAGGATCGCACGACCTCTATGGTCCCTTTGATGAGATCCCGACTCTCACTTAACGATCGGTCGACTCTTGCAACAAGAGTGGGAGGGGACAACCCACCCACCTTTCACCACCAACCCGAGAGACAGAATGTCAGGCACGCTAGTTATGAAATCCGGGCAGAGCTGGTACCGGATTCATGTCGAATTCCGAGGGAACATGAGCTACGTAATGCCTATCCTTGAGAAATATTGGTCGACCCAAGAAGGAGTCGATCGTATCATCAATACCTGCGGCGGAGGTATCCTGATGGTCTTCGAAAGAATGTTGGCTGCAGATATCGACCCCGGCTCACAGTTCGCCAGCTGGATCGAGCGTGCTGAGAACGCTGATCACAACATGGGTACTTGGCATAATGGTGAACAGTTCGACTACTCCAGTAACGCTTGCTTGTCACCAATTATGGAGTGCATGAGCAAGATGGTCCTTAGTAAGTCTAACGGCCAAACTCCTTCTCGGGCTGCCGCTCTCAAGACCAAAGAGGAAGCTGCAGCAAAAGTTAAGAGCAAGAACGTTTACGTCTGGGATGGCGATAAATGGTCTTATGAATGTGCTAATCTACAAGCAACCAACAACCCATTCAAACGCAAAGGCAATCGATGGGGCCGCAATTAACATCCGGGTAATCCTTGCAACAAGGTAGTACCCAATCCTTCCCACCGGAGACTACCATGAGCAAAACAGAAATCATCGGCGTTATCAAAGGCACGACCAAATGTGCCATGGGCCATCAGCCCCACACCACCGGGTCTGGGGCACACAAGGATTCTAGAACAAAACGCCAGAGAACTCGTGCAGACAAAAAGAGAAAAGCGATCAAGGAGTACACATGATCAAGGACGCATCACCACGGCTCGACACATGGAGGACATTATCGAAGGTATTGAGGGATTGGCCGATGGCCAGGAAGATGAATTGGGTCAGCTGTTGATCCGATATGCCAGTGAGTTACGGTTGGGCCTTTCGCCTTTGCCGGTTTAATTCGGAGTTGAGATGAGAAAGAAGAATTCAGCAGCCATGCGTCAGAATTGGCGTTTGGCTAAGAGGGTTTCGAGCGTTACTGGCCGTGAGGTGCAGGAGTCTCGGTCTCTTGTTCGTCATTTGCGATCTCAGAAGGGGTTCAAACCCCGGAAGTTCATGAATGATGATGCCTACTTGAAGAGTTTGCTCACCAGCGAGCCGGTTGAATCGGATCTGAGTGAGTTTGAGAAGTTGGAGTTGGCTGCTAATTTCGTGAAGGAAATGGGCAGTCCCGAACGAGCGATGGAAGTTCTTGACGCTTACGAACGGATCATGAGTACGTGAGTTTGCTTGGTGCTAGGGGGCTAGGCCCCTTCTAGAGTTGGCGAATACTAGTCAGTTCTATAGTAGAGTAGTGGGTGCGACCAATGAGGAGTAATTTGCCTCGGACAAAGCCCACCCCAAGCATTTAATTCATTATTCGAGATCCCGGTGCCGTTTGGTTTCGGGATCTCAGTTTCTCGGGGGAGAAATGAAAGACCGTCCGGTATTATTAATCACTATTGCTCTCATAATGGGAACAATTTTAGCCTCTTTAGTGAGTTGATCATGGGAATTTTAGACGAGATTGAAGCCGAGCAAAAAATGCGGCCTGATCCATGGAACGGAGCTGAAGATAAGCTTGAAGAGTGGTTGGGGATCGCCCCGGAAGGCTCGATGAAGCCTAAACCGAAGAAGAAGGATGAAGATCCTGGTGACATCAAAGTCACATTGACCCTGTGCTCCCAAGCGACCGAAGTTTATCTCCCCAAGGATTTTCGGACATCCGTCGAGTACGCTCGGGCAATTAAATTGCATACCCAACGTATTCCAGAGGGGTTCGCAGCTGGTTACATATTAGAAGTAGAAATCGGCAAGATCTATCACACTCGGAGAGTGGCGATGCCAGTTAAAGATCGCCGAGCTGCTCTATCATCTCCAGAATTTACCTTGGCTTTCACTGAAGCCATACAATCTATTATGAGTTTCCAATGCACAAAATCATAATCGGGGCCTTAATCGCCATCATCACATGGGAGATCGGTGCCCAGCTCGCCAATCGTTTCAGCTCCAAAGCGACCACCGTGGCCTTAGAAGCCCGAGCCACCTCTGAGAGCAGGAGAGCGGCCCCGGAGAGCCAGAGAACGGCCCCGGAGAGCCGGAGAGCGGCCCCGGAGAGCCAACAAAAGGCCCGCGAGCCCCGGACCGACATTCGGAATGACCCAAAATTCAAGGACTACTACGAGCCCACAATGACCGAAGCTCAGAAAAAGAGACTCGATAATATTGTCGCCAAAGCACTGAGCCACCCAAACGATTTTGATAAAGAATACACCATTCATGATGAAATCGAAATAGAAGCCAATTTCGCAAGCATTTATGAACTCGACGAACACGTCGATTGGCAAAAAGTCCAAACGCTCCCCGTGGATAAAAACGAACGACAACGAGGCGTAGCATACTACGCCCCTTATACCGATAATTCAGTTGGATCTACAACCACTGCCGCGAAGCCAACTTTAGCTGATTTCAAGGATTTGGCCACTCAATTAATGAAGGTTCCGGCGATGAATTGGGACCCTCTTGATAACTCTGCTAAACCAGCTGGAGGGAATACGCTTAAGGATAGAATCATTGCTGATATGGATAAACTGTGGAGAACCACGAACAGTATCCAACCCAGGACGTCGTATAACCGTGATGCTGGGTATCAGTGGGCCTTGCAAAACAACAATGGTTACGAAGAGGAAAAGGAAAAATTGCTTCGTCAGTTTAAGACTGAATTAATCGAGGCTAATAGGTCTGAAGATGAAGGAGTATTTAAGCTAGGCTTTTATAATTTGGATCTTGTTCGTAAGATCGACACTGATCACCAATACCATTATCTCATTGGCCATGCTGCATTCCAAAGTCCTTACAACGTTTCGGATTTGCAGACCATCGTTGATGAGCGAAACAAAGCGATTGAAGATATCCACATTCTTGCTGATGATAAAATAACTGTCGCAGAAGTACAGTTATTAGAATTTATTGAATGGCGATTTGCTAGACGATTGAGTCATTTGGGGGAATTATGTGACTCTTTCTGCAGGTGGTTGGGGATGGTCCCAAAGCCGGAACGTGTGGATGACGTCCGAATAGAAATACCAGACAAGGTTAAAGAATATTGGAGTGAACTACATGACATTGCTTTCGACATTCGAAGCGTCACTTACCACTTGGATTCTTTTCAATCTTGGAAATGGTCCGATTACGGCGACAACTAATTAGCCCAACCAGCTCCGCCCTGTGCTTCGGGCTCTTTATATTATCTCGAATAGTCAAGATCTCGCCCGGCCCAATCTTAGAGTTTCTAGCATAGCTCACTGCGTCCCGGCCCTCGTCCAGGACGAACTTTTCCATATCGAGCTTTACTTCTACCCCGAAATCTTGAAGCCACGCGATTGTGGCTTCCGGGTCTATGAAGGACAACGTCTTTCTTTCTTGTGGGTGGGTCTTCGCTACTCTACAATCGATTGATCTCAAGGTCTTGACTTTCGATTTTAGCAAAAACTCCGTCGATTCTGAAGCTCTTCTTCTAATCACGCCCGCTTCGCAGTCTGGTAGTCTCCCTATAAGGTCCGTGCCGTGGATGGCACTTCCCTCAGAGAAGATTAGGATTTTGGAATTCAGGTACAAATTTAGCTGTTCTGAGTAAGAGGTCCCTTCAGGCGTGAAATCTATAAAGCCGTTCTTGCTCAGCTCTCTGGCTATGTAGGATTCTCCTGCGACGTAACCCAGATCTTTCAAATGCCTCCTTGTTACGAAGACCTTGAGTTTTGGATCGGGTTGGGTCGTGGCCATTGATGACAATTTGTCTAAATAGGCTTCTGTTACTTCGAATTTGTGCTCCATCTGGGAGCCTCTATCCGGGATTATCAGGTGGTCATAATTGTAGGGCTTGTGGCGGTCTACGAACAGGATCTTATTTAGGTCGCCGCCTAAATAGAGCACGGCGTCTCTGATTATTTGTTTGGTTGCTTCGCGGTTCATTTGTTTGGCGAAGATCAGATGGTCGTATTTATAATCTGCCATGGCCCATAGTCTGTGCATGTCTTCGGCGAACTGGTGGCCAAAATGTATAAGCATCTGGCCACAGTAGATCGACGTGCCATGGACTTTTTCGCCGTTCTTTAGATTTAAGACTTTGAGGTCGTCATTTCTTTGTAGAAAATGATCGTCTATTGACCTATGTGATATGGCCCTTCCCTGCATTAGACAGTCAGTGAAGGACCATGTTTGAAAGTTGAAGTCGTACATTCAACTATTAGCCCATAAGATCGGCAATCTGGTCTTGGGTGTTTTGACCTTGGAAGTCGGCGTCGGCCCACTTGTGGTCCTCAGGAAGACCATTCTGCTCGGCGTAGTCCAACCAAGCTTGGTACCCGTGGAGATTGATGTATTCAGAGCGGCGGAGTGGCCGCATTCCCTTGATCTTCTGTAAGAGGGCTTTTCGAGCGTTGTTGATTCGTTCGTAGCCTGGCATTCCGCTTGCGTTGGCGGCTTTCTCATTCATGACAGCGATTTGCTTCTCGATCGCTGGCCCGGTCATTCTCGTGTAGTGGTGCATTCCGTTCTCCGTGGGGGTGATTATAGGGGTTTGTTGCAGCGGGAGGATTACCGTATATTTATGAAAGTGCAGCCCTGGGATATGACACCCAGGGCTGCTATTCACCACCACAGAGAATATTCTAGAGGGGAGATACCCCATCAGCACTCATCAGAGCCTTGACCGTTGCAACTTCCGTGGACCTGATCCAGGCGTAGACCTCGTCACAGAATTCCTTGTCGTACTTGTAGAACTTGGAATCGATCTCATCAAAGGGATCGTCATAGTCTCCCTCGTCCTCCATGTCGGGCATACAAAGCTCATCACCCGTGACCCTTAAGACCGCGTTCACGTTCTCGATCACCTTCAGGGAGTACGGCCCGCCGATCATGGTGAGGACGGCCAAGAGATCTTCGTGATCGTCGACCAGGTAATCATTGTCGACCCACTGCTGGTGTCCACCGTTGAGGACTTGGCTCGTGTAGTTCAGGACCACGACCGCCACGTTCTCATTCAGGGACCGAATGAGGGGCCTAAGGCGTACCTTATGGTCGGGTTTGATCGTGGCTGGTAGAGTGGCTTTGATCCTGGCGTCGGCTCGGTCGTAGATCACACAGAGGGATTCGTAGGAGTTGTTCATTTGGTTCTTTCTCGGGGGTGGCGGTTTGTTCTTTCTCTTGTTACGAGCGTTCTGGATCGGTTAACTTCCCCATCAACATCCTGTCTTATTGGGATCAGTGTGCGTTCTCCGAGTGGAAGCCCTGTGAGCTTGCTTCCTACATCGCCGATCTTGAAATCAAGGGCTGCGTTGGTTACGATAGCAAGTCCGTTGACCAGATCATCGCCGAGTGCTTCGAACGTGGGGTCGTCCATGATTACGTCGAGGAAGGCAAAACGCTTGCTACTCTGCTTGCTGATCACCCCTGGATTCTCTACCAGGGTTAACAGCTCCTCACCCCTTGCAACAGTTGGGGGAAGGGGGCCGACAACCGGCCCCCTTCCCACACAGGAGAGAATTCATGGCACGTATTGAAAATAAGCTTGATTTGATGGACCTTATGTCAATTCATGATTCGATCGTTCTGAGATTGGCGAAAAAACTGGACAACCCCACGGACCATCGATTACACAGGTTCTATCCTCGACAAATGCGAGTTGTCTCTCGATTAGCGGTTGTCATCGACCAGTTGGACCCGCAGGATTAACCACCCCTGGATTCTCTACCAGGGTTAACAGCTCCTCACCCCTTGCAACAGTTGGGGGAAGAATTCGCCACCGCCTTTTGGAGAGAACAATGCAAACTGGACCGCACAAGCCCGAACTCGATGAGATGTCCCCGTCCCAGATCCGAGTCCTATGTGAGCAGCTGCTCTACACGATGGACATCGAGCAACGGATCAAGGTTTCGACCGAGATCCCTGGGATCTACAAGATGGTCTTTGGCCGATTGCCTGAAGCGGTCGCCAACAAGATGGCCTTCGAAGCCGAGGAAGCCCGAAAGGACAGTCTTGAGGCCAAGACCTTGGATGCCCTTGATAGGGTTGGCCTCTAAATACGACAAGAGCCCCGAATCGTGTTGGTCCGGGGCTCTCGCGTCGCTTCGGCGGGGGAACCGAAAAGGGTTAACCTTTGAGAAGCAAGCCGCCCTTTGTGGGGTCGGCTGGCATGTCACTAGCTGAAGCCATCGTCAGACCGCTCGTGGCTTGACGCCAGTTGTTTGCACAATTGTCATCAGGATCGATCGGACCGAGTTGGATCGAGGATGCTTTGAATTCGAATTCCCGTGTTTTGCTCATCATAGCAAAGGGGAACATGGCGGCTTGGGGGACGACTTGGTCGTCTGGGCCTTGCATGGGCTGGATCGAGACCTCGAAGGGCTCTGAGATTTTGACTACCCCGTCGTCGCCCGCTTGGACGTCGCCGATAAGGAATTGGCCGCTAGCTAGTTGGATAAGCTGTGGATTCGACATGTGGTCTCCGGTTAACGAGTATTAGACTCTTGCAACAAGTTATTGACAACTTATTTAACACGCACACCAACCCTATCGAGAGAATCTCATGTTTTACACTAGCATCGCACTAGCTATCATTCTCACTTATCTAACCTTCGTAATCCGCCCCGGCGAAGTGGTCTACAGCTGCAGTTAACCAGGGATAACCCCCAGTAACAAGAGGGGAAGGGGGCCGGGAGCACCGGCCCCCCATTTTCCAACCTGGTAACCACGTACGCGAGAGAACACCCAATGAGCCAAGTCCACGACGAAATCATCCACGAAGCCACCGACGCCAACCCCGAGAACAGCGACAACACCGAAAAACTCGTCATCCAGCCCGACACCCACGGTCTATCCATCGAATTCCCCCAAGGCCAGACACTCGTCGTCGATCTCTCCCAAGGGTGCTTCAGCGTCCTCCGCTTCGATGGAGAAGGTCAATCCAATCCCGTCGTCCTCTGGAAGCTCAAGGCATGATCAACTACCCCGGTTTCGGGATGATCGAAGGTCCCTTTGCTCAGGAAGTCCTGGGCAAAACCTTTACAATCATCCAAGCTCAAGATGTGAAACCCGGCGACACGCTCGTCGATTTTCAATGCATCAACTTCGCCCACCAAATCCCAGCTGTTATTACAAAAGCCAAGAGGAACGGTGATTTTGTCCACATCTGCTGGAAGGGTGGGGAAGGCAAATTCGGCAAGCAATACGCCTACACCTGCCTCTTCGGGAGATTGACCGATGGATAAGCAATTCACCGCCGACGAGATCCGCGACCACAAGGGTACAGTTGAAATCTTCTGCCCACACATTGAGCACCACAAATCGACATACTCGATAGTGATCAACACCAAAGTAGAGGACTTCATCCAAAGAGCCTTTGCGGAAGACTCATCATTCCGCCCGGTTGGTCGGATCGAGGGCAAGAGGATGCTCATCTGCATGTTACCTCATAGGTCCGGTTAACCTGGGCCTGGCTCTAGTAACAATCTGGTAGACAATCCCCCACCATCCGGAGAATAAAATGGACAAGACCACGCTCACCAACGCTCAACGTCAAATCCGAATGAACATTCGGAACTTTCTCCTGGTCGCCACGATCGCCGAATTGGAGACCGAAATCGAGATCTCCAACCGGACCGGCGATACTTTCCGGGCCGCGTGTGTCCAGGAACTCCTTGACCAAGCAGTCGCCGAAGAAACCGAAGCCGCGTACTCTCAAATGGTAGATGGAAAGCTCTGATGTTACCCAAGAAAGCCTACAACAAAGTCATCCAGGGCCTCAAGCACATTAAGGCCCAGTGGGACGAGGATCGGGCAGAGAATCCTACGACCGCCCCGTACGAGATCGACTGTCAATTAAGAGCTATGATTGCTCGCTGTGCTCGTGAAGAGCATGTGCACGTTGGCGGGAACAAGAACATGGAGATCCTGTGTGATCAAACCATCAAGTATCTCGTGGGCAAGAAGATCCTGGTTGGGAGCCCCTATGGGGGAGTCTTTTTCCCGCTGCCCGAGGGTCACGCTCCACTTCCTAGCAAGGAAGAGTTGAGGAAGGATTATCTCCAGAAGTTGGGTGACATAGGCTTTTTTAAGAAGGGTTAACGGTCCCTCTCCCCCCGTAACAAGAGATTGCCCGAAGTTCCAAACAGTCGGTCGAGATTCCCACGAGCTTGGTCGTTCTTTTGAACCACCCTGTATGGATGGGAGAGTGAAGGCTGCAAGGCCGGGCAATTTCTTCTTTCTCTAAAGGCACCACGATATGAAAGACTGGTTGTGGAACGCACTTGATGCGTCTGACTTGATGCAGAACTACGTAGGAATCGCGTTAGACAGAATTGACGATCTAACTCAAGACCAAAAAGATGAATTGGGCCGTGAACTCCAACGCACTGATCCCAAGGGTCCCGAGGAAGCTGCGGCTCTAGCGATCATCACTTACATCTTGAATGAGAGCCCCATTTAACGGGCCTGAGGCCCTTGCAACAGGGAGGGGAAGGGGCTGACAACCGGCCCCGCCCCACCAGGAGAAGAAAATGAGCTACAAGAGTTACAGCGTTTACTACGCTTGCCAAGGCAGCCCAGATTACCTCGCCGAGATGACCGTCCCGACAAGCCTCATCGAAAAATACGGCCACGAGGGCGATATCATCATCGGCGGAGGTTTCAACGGGACCTACATCCTAGGCCGCACGTCACTCGAAGATGAAGACGGCGAGTGGCTCGGATTCGACGAAACCGAATACGGCGGTGGAATCGACGACATCGTTGACTTAATCAACGAGATCCAACTGCGAATGGGACACGACGGCGGAGGCTTTATCTACAAAAAATTCCTCGAATCACTCAGAGAGAAAGCGACCCCCGAAGACTTTAAAGAAGTCATCGAGAGCCTCGCTTACCCGATCCAAGAATACAGCGGTGGCCCAAAAACCACGGTTGAAGAATTCCTCAAAAAGAAAACCGCATGAACAACTACCCCACTACGGGATGATCCAAGGTCCCTTCGCCAAAGAAGTGCTCGGGAAGACCTTCACGATCATCCAAGGGAAAGACATAAAAAGTGGGAGACGTTCTCGTTGACTTTCAATGCGTGAACTTCTCCCACCAAGTCCCAGCTGAGATCACCCAAGCCAAGCCCAACGGTGACTTCATCCACTTAAAGTGGATCGGGGGAGACGGCAAAGAAGGGAAACAATACTCCCCAAACCTGTCTCTTCAGGCGATTGACGAGCCCCGAGCCCTCGTAACAGTCCGGTAGACAATCCCCCACCCACCGGAGAAACGACATGGCACTAGAAGACCTACCAGAGAATGGCGGACGTGGCTGGTATCCAGACGGCACCGGCTACGTGCTGAACCTCAGTGGCGGTTACTACCTCCACCGTAACGGGAAAGACCGGACAACCTGCGTCCAAGCAGCCAAAGTCTGGAGACGGAAACCCAAAACCGGAAGACCCACGAAAGTGGCAGTAGCCCGGCTCGCTCGAAATCGCCGTCACATCTTCGCACTCCACACCATCGAAAGCCCACAATTAACCGGGGGCTAGCCCCCGTAACAATCCAGTAGAAGAAACCACCACTCCCCAGGAGACCCCAAGACGCAAAAGCTCGAACTCGCCCAGTACGCCCACGAAGACAAGCCCCACGGCTTTGAAGCCCACGTCTCGATGCAAGACATTGAGAAATCCCACGAAATGCGGGATGGCCGGGTCAACGTGGGCCGGGTCAAGATGTTCGACGAGACCACCGGGCAGTTCACGTGGTTCGTGGTCTGTGCCGTCAAGAAGAACGGTCGACCGGTCCTTGAGATCACCAACATCCGGCGTGAGCAGGACAAGATCACTCACTGCACGGGCAAGTGGCGAAACGGAGAACTGGTTGAGCTATAACGCTATCTAACACGAGCGTTATGGTCAACGGTGTTCCGAGCCGGATTCTGCCCCAATCCGGCTCTTGTGCTCTCGTTTTAGCGAAGAGCGGCACCTATGGGTGTTAGGGCGGGCATGACACATTAGCCTTATGCATCTGTTTCATAGGGTTTTCCAAGCTGGAAATTTTAACATACGAGAGAATTATGAGTCTTGCGATGAGAGCTTTGGAGTTGCCGAGGAAGTCTGCTGTGCGTAAGCGGATCGAGTTTTTTCCTTGGTAGCTTGAGCGATGAGAGTATCGCTGCGAGGAAGGCGGAAGAGGCCGCGAAGAAGTTTGGGGAGGCTCCGGAGGAGGGTGGATAAGGGCAAAGCCCCGTTCCTTGCGGTTCGGGGCTTTGCGGGTTTCCAGCTTGGAAATCAGGCGGTGGTGTGGTTCTCGGGGAAGAGTTCCCAGCACTTGTATCCGGCGTTACCGAGGTCGATGTAACGCTGTTCTCGGCAGAGCTTGTCGAAGAAGAGGTCGCCGTTGACTTCGTCGAACATGGGGTCGTATTCGCCGGGGGTGGTGGGTTCGCTTTCGATGTCGCGTCCGTCGCATTCTTGCCAGACGTCGACTCTGAAGGGCTTGTTGTTCCAGCGGCCTGTGACTTGGTAGTTGAGGCCCGCGTCGTCGACGTTTACAAGCTGGATGAGGTTGAATTCGTAGTGTATTCTTGTTCTTTCTCTCTTGTGGTGGTGTCGGGGGCTCGTTGCCCCCGTTCTTTTTCTTGTTGCAGCGGGGGCTGCTCGTTAACTCCGGTTGCGGAGGACGTTGTAGAGCATTTCTTCGATTTCGGTCATTGTTCGGGCGTTGTCCATGTAGAAGACTTCGTCCATTTCGGCGTTGAGGGTTTCGTCGCTTGCGGGGACGCTCTTGTGTTCGAGTTGGCCCCAGTCGACGCACTCGTCTTCCATGTCGAAGAGCGGGGCTTGGAAGAGGTCGATTGAGCTGCTGCGTCCTTCGCTCCAGAGGGCGATGCGACTGGGGCCGAGGATGGTCATGCCGCTGACTTCGTCGCTGTGCTGCAGGCAGATTCGCGTGTTCATGTCGTTTCTCCGTGTGGTGGTGGGGGTCGGTCGTCGACCCCCTTCCCCTAGTGTTGCAGGAGCGGGGCCGCGTTAATGCGGGCTGGGGCGGGTTTACGGCCTGACTTCCCTTGCAACAAGTGGGGGAGAGACGAAACGATTCCCCCCCCCCGCTTGTAAAGAAACAACACCAAACAAAGGAAAACGATGAACAAACGATTCAACGCTCTCTGTGACCTGATGATCTACCACTTTTGCGACCTGCGAAGGCCAATCACTACCGGAAAAAGCAAATTCGCTCGTTCCGTCAAACTACTCAAAGATGAAGGAATTATCGAAAATCGGAACGATATAGGAACTATCGCCGATGAATACAATCAAGCTCTCGAAGAATATGTCGAAGAACATATTCCCGAGTTTACCCCACAATATGACTATTGGGGAGCAAAATGCCTCGACGATCATAAAGCATGGAATGCTACCAAAAATGGCAAGTTTGCCGGGGATGCTGGCGGTTTCTATATGCTCTTTGACGACTTCAATGCTCTCGAAGAATACACAAAAGAAAAACAAGAGGAAATGACACCCGCTTGCTAGTTGTCAACAAACTTCATATTCGCATGGAAGAATTCAACAACGAGCCAATCTGCTCAATAAAGCTATCAATGTCCAATACGATCATCAAATACATCATGGATTCGGCGATTCCTCAATAGGAGGAAGTCTCAACTACAAACAATGGATCGAAAGAATAGAGGATGACCCCACTCAAGAGGCGTTTAAGCGAATACTGCTAGATGCCATTGATAGAGGATTCATGCACCAAGAATTTCAACTCATGGCGTGGGGAGCTATCTGCGATATGCAAATGACTTTCATGCTCTCTGGTGCGAAGTCGATGTTAAAGGCCGGGGTTAACGGCTTGGTTTTCCCTGCAACAGTTGGGTAGGCGAGACGAAACCACCACCACACGGAGAAAAGACATGGGACACAAGACAGTCACGATGGAAGAGTGCGGCAGGGGCTTGAACGGTTGCGTTGAGTGCGAGATCGAGTACGATGCTCAACCGGGTGAGGCTCGGACTTGGGATTACCCTGGGTCTGATCCTACGAGTGAGTTGTGCTCGGTGCACGTGACGAGCTACATCAGCGACACCCACGAGTTCAAGCGGGAGGATCGACCGGATTGGTTCGAGTGGCTGGACAAGGTGGCTTTTTCGATGTTGGAAGCGGACTGGGAAGCCCAGGAAGAGTCGATCTTCGAGGATCTGGCTGCTGCTGAGGAAGATACGCGATGGTAAACTCCGTGGTGGGAGTAGAGAGTCGGGTTAACGCCCGGCTCTCTTTTGAAACACCAAAGTAGGCGAGACAAAACCACCACCACTCGGAGACACCAGATGACACAATTGAGCAAAGCACAAAGCCGCGTCCGTAACACCCGTGGCGTGAGCTTCCTGACCAAGGGCGGCGACAACTACGACCACAAGGGCTTGAACAGTGCCCGTCGTGCGATGGATCATGCCGTCATCAGCGAGTGGCTGAACGAGGGCGACATGAGCGATGAGCCTAAGGCTCCGGTCAAGGACCTCACCTTCCGCGTGGTAATCAGCACCCAGGTGTACGAGAACTACGCGGTCCACTCTTGCCAGTGTGAGACCGAGGAATCTTGCACCTGTGGCGATTATTGGAAGGCTAAGGGTGGTGATGATCTGCAGCGGGACATTGGTTCGGCAGCTGATGTGTTGGCTATGGGGTCGGCTGGCGTCCAGGCTATCGCTGACGAGATGCGAAAGCTGGTTGAGGAAGATACTCGGGGGTACCGGGTTCACGTGATCGGTTGGTGCTTGATTCCGTCGACCGAGGAAACGCCCGGTGAGGCTGATCTTCGTGAGATGTTGGAGTGGGGGTATTTCAGTAACGAGCAGTACCCGGCTCGGTTGGCTCGGTTAACGGTCTGAGTCCTGGTGAAACAAGGGGGAGACCGGGGGCAGCAGCTCCCGGCTCCTTTCCTTTCACCACGAGGCTCATGATGGTTTTTCAAGTTTACATGTACTTTGGTCGGGTTCTTTGCACTTTCCGAGTTCGAGACGATGAGACTCACCATCGAGCGGCTGAGGAAGCTCGGTTGACCGCTCGTGATTTGGAGAAAGCTGGAACGGTGTGCTGGGTTCGGTTGGTCCGGAGTTAACTGCTCGTCTCCTGCTGCAACAAGAGAGGGGAGGGGGCCACGAGGCCCCGCCCGTCCCACCAACTGGAGAATGAAGAATGAAGCTTTACTTGATTTCGACCGGCGACTACAGCTTTCCCGGTGGTTCGTTGAGCACGCAGGAGATGTGCGTGATGCTTGCGGACCGTCCGGATCACCCGGCGATCAAAGAGGCGATCAAGTTCGTCGCGTCCGTGACGGGCCGTGACGAGGAAGAGATCGTCGTCAACCCGATCGGCAAACCCGAATAACTCCGTGGTGGGAGTCGCAGGCCCGGTTAACGCCGGGCCTGCGTTTGTAACAGGAGAGGGAGGGGGGCCGACAACCGGCTCCCGCCCACCAACCGGAGAGAACGAATGCTGACTGATTACCGACGACACGACCTGGACAAGATGCTGAACATCGCTCAGGTCAAGGAGAAGGCGAAAGAGGCCGACCACGGGGAAGACTCTTACCCGTTCGCTCTGGGTTGGGTTGAGGGCCAACAGGAACGGGCAATCGAGATCGCCAAGGAGGCCCTCGACGAGGTCGACCGGCTCAATGCTCAGCTGAGGGATGCTGAGGAGATTGCTCAGGAGCTGTACTCTGAGGCGGAGCTTCAGGACGCTTGGGATGTGTACTACGCCAAGCATTACCCCGAGGATTAACGGGGGCTTGGCCCTTGCAACAGGGAGGGGAAGGGGCCGATCCACGGCACCCGCCCCCTTTCTTTCGGAGTCCTCCACCATGGTCAAAGCACGAAAATCCAGCAAGGCCCGTTTGGTTCCTTTGCACAAGGTCCGCGTTCGGTCCTCTTTCAAGTTCGAGGGGGTCACGTACATGAAGTACGCTCCGAAGAAGGGCATCACGCCGGAGGGCAAGACCGTCAGCTTGACGGATGCGACGATGGTGGAACCATGTTGAGGGATTTTTATCGATACCAGATCGAGCCGAGACCGGAGGTTGTGAGACAGCTGGTCGAGGCGATGTTGGTGGATGGTGCGTTCCCCCTGGTTATCTTTGGGGATGGGTTTTCCAGCTTGGGATTACTATCGGGTATCGAACGAGCATTACTGGGGCTACAAGGCTCGGGAAGCCTTTCGGACGGCTCTGAAAGAGTCGATCAACTCGACGCCCCTGACTGCGGCTGAACGCGAGGAGAAGTTAAAGGAGATACCTTCGCTGGTGCGGGAAGAGGAAGCGAAGGTGAACAAGGCTCCGAGGGAGCGACAGAGCCAGTTGACCGAGGAGTTTTGGGATGATTGTCGAGCTGAGCTTGGTGATTATCCTGCTGCTGCTTGGGAGATCATTCGGTCTGAGGCTTATGAGCAGGGTCATTCTTACGGGTATTCGGAGGTTTATTCGAAGTTAACTGATATTACGAGTTTCGTTGATAGGATTTGGGCTGCGTTAACGGGCTGAGTCCTGGTGCAACAGGTGGGGGCAGGATTTTGCCCACCACTTGGAGACCTCAGATGCCGAAAATCGATCATTACGTTCACCTTTCCTCACAACAAGTTTTCGATAAGTTCGGGGAGGACGTCAGTTCTCTCCGTGGTTCTAAGATCTTCCGTGGTGAAGTCACCACCATGGAAGTCACCTACGACCGATTCCTCGGTCGATTCTCCGTCACCGTTTGGTGTGGGAGCTAACCGCAAGGCTTTAAGTCACGTGCCTGTAATGCCGCGTTCCCAGCACTCCGTGGTGGGAGTAGAGAGTCGGGTTAACGCCCGGCTCTCTTTTGAAACACTTAGTCAGACGAAACGATCCACCACCACCGGAGAACACAATGCACAAGACTAACGACATTCTTTCGGCTTCTTTGGCAAATGCAAGAGTGATGATCCAAGAGAACATGCGGGACAACGACCAGTGGCTTTTTCGGGGTCTCTTGGCCATTTTCGATCGCCAGACGGCTGAGGAGCAGAACACGGAGTCCACGCGGGAGGACAATGGTGTTGGGTTCAGTGGGGTCGATGGCCAGATTTTGACGAGTTTTGCGAAGCAGGTGGAGCGTTGGAATGCTGATCGGAATCCGCGTTTCAATTCTCCTTTTTCCCCTCGTCAGGTGACGATTTGTCGTCGGAAGATGAGCAAGTACGGGATGCAGTTGGCTCGGATCGCGAGAGCGAATCACGCCCGAGCGGAAGAGGCTCGGATTCAGGCTGAGAAGCTGGTTGAGGTCGAGAGCGATATGGGCTATCGGAATTGACGGGGGCTTTGCTCTTGCAACAGGAGAGGGAAGGGGGCCGACGACCGGCTCCCGCCCACCACACCGGAGAGAAAAGATGCGTTTGATCGAGATTGTGACGAGTACGGATTGGAAGGGTCGCCCGAGCCAGAAGATCGAGACGATTGCGGAGTCTGACAGTTCGATTTCTTTGCAGGTTGCGTGCGATGCGGCGATCAAGAAGTGGTAGGAAGAGGATGTCCAGGCGGATCTTGAGTGCGATCCGGATGCGTCGATTTTGTGGGATGTCGATGGGGAGCGTTGGGAGATGAGCGAGAGGGATTCGTTGAGTCGGCAGTTTGTCTACAAGCTCGGCGATGGTGGTTTTTGTTCGATATGCTACCATGTGCTCGATTAACGAGGGTTTTTCTCCTGAAACAGGTGGGGGAAGGGGGTTTTCCAAGCTGGAAACCGCCCACCAACCGGAGAGAACGATGGAAAAGACGCTGATCGCAACGAACGTTATCGAGAACCCAGGCCGGATCGCCGGAGTCTATCAAGCCGCGTGGCGGGTCGTTTTCGGGGATGCGGAGGGCGTCGTCGTCCATACGTTCGAATGGGACGGGAGGGACATCGAGAACGAGACGCTCATGGCGAGCGTGACCGTGAGTGGGCACGTCGAGGAAGAGATCGATTGTGGCGGTGTTCCCGATCGTTGGATGGATTGCCCGATGAAACAATCGACAATGCCTGCCAAATCATCGTGGATCGTTTCAAAATCTTGAAGGATCAACTCGACAACTGACACCCGCTTGACAACCATACAACACACAACACCAACGGAGATTAGAAATGGTCAACACCAAAATGAAACCAACGGAAGCCTACGAATACGCATCAAGCTGGGGATCACTTGTCCGAAATGGCGACCCCGGTGCTTGCATGTACGGTTTCCAATCGGACTGTCGCCCTCAATCTGAAGAACATCGTAAATCCGTGTTGGAATATATGAACGGTTGCCGAATGTATGTCGTCGGAAATCCAACTCAATACGATAACGATGAAATCGAAAAGATGGATGCTTTCCTCGAATTTATCAAAGAACGGGCAATCGACGGGCAAGAGCGTGAATCATTCATCATCGAAATTAGCAGTTGTGGCTCTGTCAACGGCCGGGTTAACGCCCGGTCCGCTTTTGAAACAAGAGGGAGAGAGGGGCCGACAACCGGCCCCGGAATCCTCGAACCTGAGAGAGCCAGAATGCTGACCTTCACGATGACCGAAGCCCAAGCCGAGATCGTCCGGACCGCTCTGACCGAGTATCATGACGACGTGATTGGGGTCATTCCAGATATCCGTAATGACGAAGGAGACCAAGCAGCCAACGACCACGCGACCTACGCCGCTGAGATCTATGCCGTCCTCGACGTCTTAGCCCCAACCCAAGCTTAACGAGCCCCCGGCTCCTGAAACAAGGGGGAGAGGGGGCCGGAAGCACCGGCCCCCAGTCCCACCAGAGAGAGAGCCAGAATGAGCCGAATCTACGAAGTCTACGTCGGACCCTACCTTGAGTGCAAGGTTGTGAAAGTCCCAACGACCCTCAACACCACCTGCTGCGTCAACCACGAGTGCCCCAACTACCGGTGCCGACTCACGGGCGAGCAAGACCCTTACTGTTCAAAGTGTGGGGAACCGATCGGTTCCCACGCAACCCCGATCTACCGGGAAGAACCCGACAACGACTGTTTCTACGACTCAGACGACACCGATTTCGTCGACATCAGCGAACACTTCCAAATCCTCAGTGGCGAGATCATCGAACGAGTGATGGACGACCGTCTAGTCCACATCTACCTCCCCAACGAGACCCGATCCCCAGGGATCACCTTCGACCCGAGGGACATCGAGGACGTTCGGGAGCTGAATCCTAAGAGCTGCGTGTACGATGCGGATCGGTTCAAGGCCCAAGTGGACCAGACTCCGGCGTACCTGGCGATCCGGGATCTGTACGGTCCTGATGCACTCAGCTGGAAGTGGGGCGTCATCAACTACTCGAATTGACGAGCGTCAGGCTCTTGCAACAGGAAAGGGAAGGGGGCCGACAACCGGCTCCCAGTTCCACCCAGGAGAGAACGATGCTTCCCGAGAATATTCCAGCTGCAGTGGACGCCGTCCAAGACGACGTCCGAACGGCCAAGACCTGATTGTGCAATGCCCCAACACTGGGGACGATATCGAGGTTCGGTTCGACGAGTTTGGTGCTGCGGCGATCCGGAACGACGATGGGGAAATCGTCGCTGTGCTACAGGTCCAAGTGGTTCGAATTGACTAGGGGTTCTCCCCTGCAACAGGAAAGGGAAGGGGGCCGACAACCGGCCCCCATCCACCACGAGGAAATGAGACAATGGCAGACCTGATCACACGAGCCGTCGAAATCAGCATCAACGGCGGCGAAATGAACGACGTTTGGAACGCACTCCACAAGGAATACGGCCAGTTCGGCAACCCCCACGACGTTCACGCACTCGTGCTGGACGGGGCGGACGCCGAAATCCGCAAGATTTACCCAAGCTAACTCCGTGGTGGGAGTCCGGAGGGGCGGTTAACGCCGCCCCTCCTTTTGAAACACTCAGTCAGACGAAAACCGCCCCATCACAAAGGACAAGACCTTGAGAGCCCAACACTTCTACGACGACCCCCAACTACTGGCTCCCAACATGAAAAACGACGACAAAGTCGAAACCCCACTCGGGGTTGGCAGAATTGAGCGTTTGCAAAAGGTACTCGATGACTGGGAGGCCATCGGGGTGCCGGTGTGGGTCGTCGAGTTGTACTTGGTGCGGATGCGGGATGAGTTCGCGCAAGAGTTGGCTCTAGATGGGGTGGTCACGGGTGACCTGGCGGTAGCGCTCGCCTCCTCGGGTCGGCACGCTATGCCGGTGGCGTCAATGTCGCTCTCGGGTTTGTTGAAAGCGGTCGACGAGTCGAGCGGGTCGGGCTCGGTCATCCGGCCGCTGGTGGTGCTGGCCGATGGGGAGGCAGCGAGCGTCGGGGTGACGGCGGAACGGACGTTGCCCCGGGTGTCGGTTACGCAGGACGGGAGTGACAACGTGACTGGGTTCGATACGGTTCGCGCGGGGACGGTGGCTCAGATCGAGGTTCGCGAGCAATCCGACCAGTCGGTGCGCGTCCGGCTCAATGTCGAGTTGACGCAGTTCGTGCCGGGTGATCAGCTGATGGTTGAAGGTGTCAAGCTAGATTTGCCGCTGGTGGCGGATTCGGGCCGGGTGTATCTGGTCGCGCAGATGGCGGACGTGAGCCACGGCCGGAAGGACCAGACCGGGCTACGTCTCGGCCGGATGCTGCGGTCGCGGTCTAACACGGTTGCGGTGTTTCTGCGTGCAACGCGAATCGGTCGGGTGGCGGAAGCGAGGGACGAGCGCCCGCCCCCCGACGGGGTAGCGACTTCCGCGCAACCATAGCCACCCCTCGGGCGTCTGTTGTTTTGGGCTGGCGTCGACCCGCTAAGCTGACTACGGCCCGGCTCCGCCGTCGACCTGGGCCCAATATCTACGGCGAGAGCCCCCGCACCCTTTCGGGCCGGGGGCTCTCGCCCGCCTCGCTCTTCTTTGGGGCCTCAGCCTCGCGGGATCACGCGGAAGATCAGTTGGTGATGTGGCCGTTGTCCATCGAATTTGCAACCAGGACCCCATC
>Ga0307980_1000432_pt1 | contig 19561 bp, 22 predicted proteins | sample OrgLakmetage1060_FD_201817 | JGI IMG/M metagenome (GOLD analysis project Ga0307980, IMG submission 201817) | Saline water microbial communities from Organic Lake, Antarctica - #1060 | ecosystem: Environmental > Aquatic > Non-marine Saline and Alkaline > Saline | place: Antarctica: Organic Lake... | reverse complement strand
TACTTTGAGCTGGTGCTGCACCACAGCCGCGATCCTTGCGACCCCGACGTGCTGCTGCGTGCGCTGCGGCAAAGCACTGGCCTTGGCGGGCTGTCTGAAACCGAGCTGCAGCTCGCGCTAGTGCCCGAAACGGTTGGTTTTGACGCCTGGCTTGTTGGAACTGCGATCGGCGCCGGAATGATGGGGTTTTCCCTGCTGCTTGGCGACGACCCCCAGCAGCAGCAGCGACAGCGGCGGGACTTGCCGAAGCGAAAGGACAAGCTTGCCGACTGGCTGAACGAGCAGTGCGCAGCCCGGCTTCCCCCGTTCACGCTTGCCGAGTTTCACGTTGACACTGGCCTGCCGATCCCGACGATCGTTGCGCCGCCGCTGTTCACCTACACGCACGGGCCCGCTCGGCTCGTTGGGTCTACCTCCGCTGCTGTTGTTGGCTGCTTTGCTCGGGGCTTGCTGCGATCGATCCGAGTGGAGCTGTACCACCGAAACCGATCGGCTGCAACGCTGCACGTGCACAAGGTAGCGCTGCTCTACGAGGACCCTTACCTGACCCATTTGCCGATGACGATGCGAAAGCGAGTGGCACGCGCAACGTCCAGCCTCGCTCGCGCGTGCGGGCTCGAGTGCACCGTGGTGAACCCCAACGAAGGCGACGAGACTGCGTTTGAGTTTGCGCTTGCCGAGTGGCGGAGCCCCGACGTTGCCGGGAAAGCGCACTGGGAGCACCTGGTGCGAAGCGCCGCCAAGGCCAAGCGGCAACACAGCCCTGCCGCTGCAGCTGCACGCACCCGACAGCGAACCTCTGACGCCTAAATTCGACTAGATTAGACTCGCGTGTGTGTGTGTGTGTGTGTGTGTTTCGGTATTGTTTTGTTTTTTAATCGGCGAATACAACAATGACCAGAAGCTACTCGAGGGGCGGGATGAGAACGACCAGGGCCTTGCCTGGCCTGTTGCACGCCTGGCACTGCGTCAAGGTGCCCTCCCTAACAATGTACGCGGGCATGCACGACTCGCAAAGCCTAAACTTGCTGAGGGTGAGCGCCGACGCGATTTCGACCTGGGCCAAGACTGACGACATGCACTTGTGTGGTCCTGGGCAGGTGCAGTCTGGGTCTGGAAAGTCGATGGGCCCTTTGGCCTTGACCGACTGGTGGTCGCACATGAGCCCGAAGGTCCTGGTGGTCCTGGTGTTGACGTCCGACCTGCACGTGGTGCACTTGACCATCATGGCCTCCTTTGCCGCTGCGAGCTGAACGCCCTCCTCTGACGTTGGAACAGGGACGTCGGCATCCTCCTTTTCCTCGAGCTGCTTCTTGGTTTGTTGGAGCTCGTAGGTGAGGACGGCGTGGGCCCGGCTCATGGCGCAGTAATCCGCCCGAACCTTCTTGCCCGCCTTGACGACGTCGGCCTTTTCGGCGACAAAGGAGATGACTTTGTTGGCGTACTCACGGACGACGCCATCGTACCTGTCTTCGAGCCGCCTGTACTGGTCGTCGGCCCGAGCCAGTGCCACCTTGGCCTTGTGGCGGGCCTTGTCGGTTTCCCGCTGGGCCTTGCCGAGCTCGTGGGTAGCAGCGACGGCGGCCTCGTCCCTGGCCTTGACCGTGTCGAGCAGCTCCTGATGGTCGGTGGTGTACTGCTGCCTGAGCCGCTTGAGCTCCTTGCGATGCTGCTGCCACTTTTTGGACCAGGCCCGCTTTTGGGCTTCGACCATGGCCTCGGCCTCTGCAGCCCTCTCCCCCAGCGTCATGCTGGCCTTTGATCGTTTGGCGGTTGGCTCCATGTTTGTGATTGATTGCGAATGAAATGCAATGAACGTGGGCGACGACACTTTTGTGGTGTTTATGTTGATTGCGACAAAACTCGCGTGCGACAAAAAACACGTCTGTTTTGTGGCACATTTTTTTTTGAAGTGCGACAAAAAGCACGTCATTTTTGTCGCACACTCATCTTTTTCCATTTTGCTTGCACCCATCCCTCCTTCTTGCTGCCACGATGTCTACTTGTTGCGCTGCCACCCCCGCTGCTGTGAGCCACGTGACGTGGCTGAGCAGCGATACGGACTCTGACGACGCTTTGTCTGCCACCGCCATCCCACCAGCCTTGCCGGACGTGCCGCCGCCGATGCGCGTGGAGCACTCTTACGACGATGACGGCGCGATTTTTTGCACGCGCGTTTACAACAACCCCACCCCCGCTGTGAACCAAGTGACGTGGCTGAGCAGCGACACGGACTCTGAAGACGAGCCGAAGCCCGTGCTGCGGAAGCGGAAACGCACCAAGGCGTCAGCTGCGGGCTACAGCCGGAGCAAGGAGTACGACAGCTACCGGCAGGCCAACATTCGGAGCGTCTTTGGCGACGCCGTGGCGAGCAATTTGAGCAGCAGCAGCAGCAGCAGCAGCGACGAGGATGACGAACACGACGCGCCTATCCCTGTCAGCGAAGAGATATTCGCGGCGATGCAGCACGCTCCCAACGACAAAGCCTTTTACGCCCTTGTGCTTGCCGCCTCTCTTGCCTAACCCCGATTGCAATCGAACGAGTTGAAAACGTTTTTTTTATTGCTTCATCACCAATTAACCAAAACAATGTGCCAACAAACAACGCCTTACTACTATTTACAAGCAAGCTATTTACAAGCAAGTCGTCTAGTCGTAGCCGTAAAGGGTGACCCCCCTGCGCTTCGCTGCTCCGAGAACGTTGCCGACCGTGACCGTCTTGCGCCTGCCGTGCTGGGCGAAGGAGACGGCGTTCTTCACAATGTCGTAGAGCTCTGCCACCACGACGGCCCTTGACTCTGCGTACACACACTTTGCCATGCGCCTCACGCCTGCCCTCCTTGCGAAGCGCCTGACGGCCGAGTTGGTGACCTTGGCCTTGCTCTTCTTTGCGTTTTGGTGCCGCTTCGACATTGGCCTAGCCTTGGAGCGCACCACTGCTGCCGCTGGCTCCTTTGTTTTTGTTGGCTCGTCGTCGTTGACCACCACCACCGCCGGCGGCTGCGGCTCGGCGACAACGACGCTTGGCACCACCATGCTGCTGTCCTCTGGTGCGGCGGCGGCGTCTGACGAGTCGCTGTCGCTGGAGCTGCTGCTGCTGTCTGCTGCTGGTGGTGGGTGGTTTTCCATGGCGCTGAGCAGATGTGTTGTGTGGTATACGTTGAAACGGAAGCAGCATATAATGAGCAGCGACAAAACGACGCTTAAAACGCTGACTAAACGCCAAATTTGCACTCGTAGCACTCTGTGAACGCAGGGTCGATGTCTGCGCCGCACCCGCACACCCCGCCGCTCTGCTTTTTCTTCTTCTTCTTCTTGGCCTTTGGCGTTGCCTTGCGGCGCCTGGCTGCCATGCTGCACGCGAAGCAAGTGGACCACTTCTTGTGCTGGCCTGGCGACATGGCGGACTTGCACGTGTCGCACGGGGTGGCGCATGCGGCGCAGACGTGCTCGATGCCCGTCTCGCACTCGTCTGACTTTGGGACCTTGCACTGGAGCGCCCTAAATTTGCTGACAAACGCCTTGCACCCCACGCACTGGCGCTGCAACGCCCGCTCGCACGCGCAAACCTGCGGGAACCGAGGGCGCTCCCAGCACACCTGGCACCTCGGCGAGCACTCGGAATGGTACACCTGCGCCTCTGTCAGAACGTCGACGCCCGTTGCCACGACCTCTCTCGTCTCGTAGTCCGAGTACACCTCCAGCAGCCCCGAGCACTTCCTGCACGGCGCAAACCGTTCTGGCTGGTCCATCTGCGCGATTTGCTCGAGGACGTTGGCCAGCTTGCTGCGGCGCGTTGCCTCCCTCCACCCGAACGCGCACTTTCGCACGGCCTGCTGCCTTGCCACCTCTTGAGCCCTGCACTTTCTTTTGCGTGCCGACCGCACGCACTTGGCGCACCTCACCCTGGCGACGTCGGTGCACGTGGTGGCGCTGCCCGCTTTGCCAAAGCTGACGGCAACGATTTGGACCGGCTGCTCGAGCGCGTCCCTTGCAATGGCTTTGGCCCGCCTCTTTGCGGCGGCCGTTTGCGGCTGCTGGTGCACAACAACCAAGTTGGCCACGACGCGATCGCCGCTGGCCACGACCACGTCAACGGTGACCTTTGACGCCAGCGACCCCACCGGGACGTCCGTGTGGGTGGTGTGGTGCGGCCCCCCCTTCAGCCTGGTGGTGGCCTTGCGGCAGACGTAGCACTTTGCCACCACCCGAAACGTTGGGGACTTAACGGCCGATGCCAACGACGTCATCGTTACCCGTGCGCGTTGTGTGTGTGTGTGTGTGTGTGTGTGTGAAGGCCCCAAACAAACACGAAAGTTCGTTTTGTTTTTGTTCTTGTTTTTGTTTGTTTGTTTTGTCGCAAATTTGTCGCAAATAGGCACACACACACACACACACACTGTAATGCTGCTGGTCGCCGCCGTTGTTTTGCTTGCCGGGTCCACCGCGGCGGCGCCTGAGCCCGACGAGAAGCAGTGCGTGCAGGCCGCCCAATCGTTGCTTGTCGCCGGTGCGAACCCGAACTTGCCCGGGCTGACGGTGTGCGGCGGCCTTTTCACCCAGTCACCGCTCCACGCTGCCGTCTCGAACAATTTGGTGCCGATGGCCGAGCTGCTCCTTGAGGCCGGGGCCGTGCCTGACGAAGGCACCCGGCTGCTTTGGGGTTTGCACCGGCAGTCGCCGCTGGCACGTGCCGTGGCGAACGAACGCATGGTGGCCCTGCTGCTCAAGCATGGGGCCAACCCGAACATTTACGTTGGCGGGTCTCACGTGTTGATTGCCGCGATTCGAATTGGAAACGTCAACGTTGTGAAGCACCTGCTTAAACGCGGGGTGAACCCGAACCAGCGCGAGTACTCGCTGGCGGCCATGGGCTCGTTCAGCGCCATCGGCGTTGCGGCCGACCTTGGCCACACGCGGATCGTCGACCTGCTGCTCGCCCACGGCGCCGACCCGGCCGACGGCCTGACCTTCATCTTCGGGCTTGCGACGCTGCCGCCGAGCGTGCTGGCTCAGCACGCTGGCCACTGCGAGCTGGCGTCGCACCTGCGCGTGGCCTTGCTGCGCCAGCCCTGAACTAAAACGCCTACTTTACTTTGCATCGGCAACCAACCATTAAAAAACAAAAAAACAAATCGTACGTGCTAGGTATAAGCTTTTTGGTTATGGCCTGTTTGCTGTTAAAGCATGGCACCAACGAAGAGGATGGCTGCGCCCCTGGTGCTGTGGGTGTTTTGGTTTGGCCCCCTTGGCCCCGTTCGCCGTGCGAGCATAGATAAGCTCACCAAGCACGCGGGCGTCAACGTCACGCTGCTCACCGACTCCAACTACACGAGAGTGGGCACGCTGCACCCGTTGGCGCTGTCGCCCGCGCTGTCCAAGGTGCACCTGTCCGACTACCTTCGGGCGTACGTGATGCACCACTACGGCGGTGCCTACCAAGACGTCAAGCCCACCCGCATAAACTGGCGCGACCAGCTGAGCACCCTCAACCACGACCCCGACAGCTGGTTCGTTGGCGCCGAGGAAACCCCTTACTTCCAGCGCAACCCGGCGTGGGACCGAGCGTTTGGGGAGGCTGGCCTGCTGCTGCCGTACTCGGCGGTGCGGTCCAGTGCGGCCCATTGCGTCACGTCCAACGGCTACTACGCTGTCAAACCATACACGCCGCTGACGCGAGAATGGCTTGCACTCGCCACGCTGAAGATGACCGTGCACTCCAAGATGGTTCGGCTGCACCCGGCGCCGCGGCCACGGTGCTGCACCACGTACCGCGAGAACGGTTACCCCATCTACTGGACCGAGCTGCACGGTGACTTGCTGCACCCGCTGCAAGTCAAGCACTGCCGGCACGTGACACGGTTCGACCGAGCCGCCGTCGCGCACGTTGGACAGTACCGAGACGCGGAAGAAGAAGGGTGACGCCGGCAATACATACTTACGATTTGCACGTCGTGTGGCAGTTGGACAACGCCCGTTTAGCTCAGTTGGCAGATAGCATTCGACTTTTAATCGAAGGGTCACGGGTTCGAGTCCCGTACCGGGTTCCATTTTTTGTATTTTAGCTGATGCCTGGCTGCACTGTTGGAGCACGACGCGGTGGCAGGTGCAAACTGTGCCAAAACCCTGCAGACGTTGAAATGGTGCACCCATCAGAGAAGAAGAAGAAGACGAACCTCCGAGCGTTTATTGTGGACACGATGAAGGAACAATACCCGGACATGACGTTCACCGACGACGCCATACAGCTTTTGTTGCTTGCAGCCGCAGCCGCGCAGCACCAGCAGCAGCCAAAGGGCCAAAGGGCTTAGCTTAGAAGAGCCGCAAGATTTGCCCTCCCCCTGAATCGCCGCCGCCCAGGTCGTCGTCGTCTTCGTCTGGCACTGGCGTTACACTCCTTGCTCGACGACCTTCTTCATTAAAGAAAAAGTCGTCATCGTCAATATCGTCAAAACTGGCGCCAACACCAGACGGGACTAGCGGGGGCGGTGGTGGCCCCAGTTCGTCGTCGTCGTCGTCGTTTGCAAAGTCTTGGCCGGCCGACATGATGTCGAGGCCGTCAATCACATCCACGTCCAGGGCGTAGTCCTCGTCGTCGTCGTACACGGTGGACGCGTACGACTCTGCGACCGACGGCGGCGGCGAGGATCCCTCTGAACCGAAAAACTCTTCGAGCGCCTCACTCAGCTGGCTGTCCAACGCCGCCTCCGCCGCCGCCGCAGCCGCCGGCTCCGGCTGCTGCTGCGGCAAGCCCAAGCCCAAGCCCAAGCCCAAGCCCAAGCCCAAGTCGTCGGCAGCGGCGGTGGCGAGAATGGACGGGGGCACCAGCTGCTCTCGCTCTAGCTCTCGCTCTAGCTCTCGCTCTAGCTCTCGCTCTCGCTCTCGCGCTCGCTCTCGCTCTCGCCCTCGCTGCCTTGCCAGCCGCGCCTGTCTCCTGCTAGCCAAGGGTGGCGTTGGGGGTGTCATGAACTTGGCGTCGTCGCCGTCGTCCGAGTAGTCAGAGTTGACTTCTTCCGACGAGACGCCGCCACCGCCGTACAACGACAGCCTGGCGGCGGGGGCTTTACCTTGGTAACGACGCGACATTGGATGATTTGCACTGAGACGACACTGCTGGCACACACGGACAGGGTTTATATTGGACGAAGAAGAAGAAAGCACTAGACGGCAGTGCCACGAGTGTGGCGCGGCGCCTCGCCCTGTTCGTTGTCATTGACGACCTGCTGCTTGATGCCCTCTACGTACGGCTTGCACTTGCGGAGCCAGCGGACGCAGTATTGGGTGTAGAAGATGATCCAGAACGTGGCCCAGAAAGCGTCGATGTAGTACGGCATCGGGTTGTACACTTTCGACTGCTTGCACTTGTCCTTGTACCGCACCGCGTACTCGTAGAGCGGCCTGATGGTGCCGAAGCCGCCGAGCCACCCAAACGCGTGCGACGCTGCGATGGTGCCGCCGTCTTTGCCGCACGCCGGGTTCAGACGAAACTCGCAGCCGTTGCAGCTGTTTTGCTTAAAAGCGGTTGAGGTCCAGCAGGGCCCTGGCCGCTCGTAGATCTCGAGCATGCACTCTGCGTAGTCGTGCTTCATTTGGAATCCCGTGTAGGTTTGAACGAAGATGAACCAGAGAAAAAGCCAGACGCACATGATAAACGTGACTTGGTCGTCGTCGTACCAACGGGGCTTGAACTTGAACTTGTAGTAGTAGATCATCTGAGCCCACCACACGATGGACACGGCGAACGATGCCCCTGCGGCTACGAGCTCCGGCTGCGTAAAGAGGGTGGTGCCGTAAACGAGCGGCCACCAGAGCATGAGCCCGCAAAAGGGGAAGGTGGCGCTGGCCCAGACGGCCGTGAGCTCTGCTGAGGAGCTTTTGTTGCGGTCGGTGATGGCGATGGCCACTGCCACCATGGTGATGGTGCACGCGACCATGAGAACGTCCAAGGCCACGACGCACGCCACCGAGCTTGTCGACTTGAGCTTGCCGTAGGCGATCCGGTGGAGAAACATGTTTTTTTTTGTGAAGCACACCACGCTCTTTTTGTCGACGCCCTTCGGTTTCGGTTTGTTTTATGCTTTGTTTGTTTGTTCCTTTTTTTTGTTTATTCGCACGGGGGGTGAGGTTTTGGTTTGTTTGGGGCGCCCCGAAAGGAATGGCATGACATAACCACCAGCCATGGCCGAGCCCGAACAGCCCACCGTGATCAGCGCGTACACATCATCCGGATGGGGCCAGATGCCGCCGAGGACGGACTACATTCCAAAGGTGACGATCGACGAGCTGAGACAATCGCTCGCGCGGGAGGACGACGGCCGCGACAAGACGCTGGAGAAGCTTATGTGGTTCAGCACGCCCAGCTCGTTTTGCACGTGCCCACACCTGGCCCGGCAATCCTACATCAAGTACTCGTTTGCCATCCTGACCCAAGAGGTCCTTGACTGGATTGTGGGGTACTGCGGCCGGAACTCGATCGATACCGTGGTGGAGATCGGGTCGGGCACCGGGCTGCTGGTGGCGTTGCTGATGCACCCGCAGACACAGGACGCCATGCGGGCAGAGTACGGGTTCGCCACGGACTTTGTGGCCACCGACCCCTTTCTGACCCACGGGCGGACCGAGGAAACGACCCTGGCGCCCGTGGACAAGCTGACCGCGATGGAGGCCGTTGAGAAGCACAAGCCAATCGAGGCGTTGATGAGCGTGTGGCCAAACTACAACGGTTCGTTTGCCACCGACGCGCTCAAGGCGGTGACCAACACCTGCAAGCACTTTATGCTGATCGGAGAGGACAAGGGCGGGTGCACCGGGGACAGCCACCTCTACGACTTGCTGGATGAAGATTGGCAGACCGACGAGGCCAACGATTTGTTTCCGGCGGCGCGGTGGGAGGGCTTGCACGATTACGGCCGGTGGTACACGAAGGACCAAGACGTCGTCTCCGCGGCGGAAATAGCAGCGCTGACGCTCTGACTCTTTTGTTACTTCACATTACACACTCAAAAAATTGTATAATGGGGCTCAGTAATGTTCAATGCGCGCGTACACCAGCCGGCCGTCCGAAAGGTCTCCGAGCAACGCGGCCATGCCCTTAAAGTCGTCGTCGTCTTCTAACTGCTGCAGCTGTAGCATCGGATCGTGCAGTGCCAGCGGCCTCGATTTGCACATGCCAGCGAGCATCAGGGGCTCTACCGAGTGCGTGTAGTTTTCGTACCGAAACGAGTGCGGCATGTCCTTCCTGACGCTGACGTGCTTGGTCAGCGGGCGACGGCCCATCCCGATGGATGCCTCGACGTAACCCGTCCGCCTGTCCACCTTCCACGAGAGCGCCAGGCTGTTGGCCGGCACGAGAACCGTGTTTGCCGGCTTGGCGATTGGCGCCTCAAAGTACACCCGGTGGTCCGTGTCGTGAACGGGCTCCAGCTCGTGGATGGACCAGGGCAGGCACCACGTCCCTAAACCGTCCATGCCGCCTTTCACTCGGCTGGTGCGCAGGCTACGAGCGCAGTGGACGGCGGCTCTCAGTCGAGAATGCATGTTTTTTAATTAAATGTGAAGCCACCCACCAACCCACCCAAAAAGGATCGTTTGTTTATTGTTTATTTAGCCGTTGTCACGGAAAACAAGCGTGTATAAAGGGACCACCAACCGAATTGCAACAGCAGCAGCATGGCATCGTATGTGTCGCACGAAACCGACCACACGTACTGTTTGGCTGATCAGCTGCGTGCGCTGTTTGCCGACGCGGTGTTACGCTCCGATCTCCAATCCGGCCTGTCGTCGAGCAGCACGCTTAGCGATGTTGGGCGGCGAAAACGAGCCAAGCACAAGCTCGCGATGGCACGACTAGCCAGCGGGAAGGTGCGGGTGGTTGTTGATGCGGCAGCGCTAGTTGAGGCAGACAGCCTGCTGCGTGCGTCCGAGCCAGATGGCGACGAAGACGAGGCAAAAGGTAAAACGACCCTGCTCGACCAAGTTGGGTACGAATGCGCCTCGGCGTGGTACACCAAGCTTGGGGATGCTTACGATGACATGTGTCACCACTATGGTGACACGAGCCACATGGCACTGCTTTCTCGCATCGGGATGGACTGCGTTTCCGGAGGCGACAGCGGGCGACGCTTTTTCCGGAGCCTGGAAGCAAATTACGGTGCGTTCGTTGACGACGCGCAGTACGAGCTGCACACAAGCGTTGGGAACTCCCTGGTGCCCCGTAATGCACCCCGTGCCAGCTCGAGCACCTATTACGTGTCTGGGCGCGAGTTTCACGGCGGCGGCAACGACCAAAACGTGGTTCTTCGGTTCAATCGCAGCTTCGACTGGCTTGACGACGACGACGTTGCCGCTTACACGGAAGCCGACGCGTCGCTCGCGCGGCGGAGGGATGACGCTGGGCGAATATTTCTTCGCTTGGTGTGCCACATGCTGCACGAGCACCGTGGAAGGGGATCGCTTAGCCCGTGCAGTGTGCAGACTCTGCGAGCCCCGCACAACGTAAAGGGGCTTCGCGGGGCTCGCCCCGAGCTGAGCTTTGGGGCGCGAGTGCGCGTGTCCGGCCTGTTGAGCGAAGCTGGCCAAGCATTGAACGGAATGAGCGGCGTTGTCACGAGCCAGGAGCCCAACGAAAGCGGCCGATGGCAGGTGTCGCTGAACCAACAATTTTCCAGCGCCGTGGGGGACGCCAAGTGCAACGTTAAGGTGGTCAAGGGCGCCAACCTGATTGTGACTGGGATGTCGTTCCTTGGCGTCATCCCAGGCTGCGCCGGGCGGGCGTTTTCCGAGCTGGCCCCTGTGATGGTCTACGGGCTCGAAGCGGTGGTCAAGATGCTCGGGAACCACGCCCCTGCGCTTGCCGACGCCTGTTACCCGGGCCACGCGATGTTTTGGAGCGTGCACCCGAACGATGCAGACGAAGTGGTCGTAGCGCTGCACGATCCGAACGTGACGTCGTTGCAGGTGTGCGAGGCCACGCTACGGCGCGAGAGCAACCCGTTTGGCGGCTGGTGTGCGTCATGGGCGACCTTTGAAGCGGAGTGCATGCTGTGCGGCGCTGAGTCGATTGCTCTTCACGCCGCGTTGAAGGAGGACGCAATAACGGTGATTCGAGGTGGCGGCGTGCCGCCGGGCCGGCCCATGAGCACAGCAATGGAGGAGTTTGGCACGGGAGACCCCCACGTCGTGTTGACGCAACTAGTGCGTCGGTTGTTCTTGCGGCGGCTGGACATGTACACGCGCTGCTGGGGTGTGTACGGCGAGCACGAAAGAATGCACACGGCATCCATTGTTGCCATGTTTCGCGCCCGCGGCGACGACGAACGCGCGAAATCGTTTCAGAAACGAGAAGCCGAGAAGCAACCTGAAATAGAAAAGATGGTGCAGGTGATGGCGCGAGTGCAAGACGTGTTGCGGAGGCGGCCAGCAACTTTAAAATAAAAGTTGGTTTACTCGCAATTATATAGGGAACGGCCCCACCACCTGCTGCAAACCATGGCTACCGCACGCGAACCCGGGTTTCGGGATCACGCGCTCGAGTCCCTCCTGTACAGCGATAGCATTCGTCGAAGCGTGATCGGACACCTGAGCCCCGAAGACCAGATAGCCCTGTCTTCGACCTGCCACGCGTTGTACGGCTCGCACGACTCGTTCACGCAAGAAGACCGGCGAGAAGCGCTGTCGTCGTACCACGCCAAACGGTACGTGCTCACCTCGAAGCCCCACGACGAAGCTTATCGGCCGCCGGTTCTGCTGCTCAACGGCAAAGTGTACGATGCCTGCGAAACACGGGATCCGAAGCGGACAACGGTGGTGCTTGGGGCCGGCGGGGAAGCCTGGCTGAAGCACCTTGACGAACGGCGACTGTTCCCTGAAGACGACTCGCCGCATTTGGTCAAGACGGTTTGCTGGAATGCCACAACGCTCGAGATCAACGCCGACGTCGAAACAGCGTGGATGCAACTCCAGATAGAGGATCAGGGAAATCATCGCGACGGCCATCTCTTTTTAACCACGTTGAGTCGGTACTTTCGCAACGTAAAACGCCTCGTTTACGTGAACAGCAAGGACACACCCGCGGCTTGGCTTGACTATTGGTGGGCTGAACAGCAGGACCTGCAGAACGGCGGTTCTGGGTACCACTGGCCCGGCCCCACGCACATCACGTACCCAAGTGTCGAGTACATCAGGAAAACAAGGCCTTCTGTCAAGCGCATGTTTAAGAACGACTACCGCTTCCGTGGGGCCAAAACCATCGAGCTGTCGCGAATAACCATGGAAGCTGGTCAACCGGCCGAGGACGCCTTTAGGAAAGCCATGCACGAGCTGTTTGACAGGCTGCCTGGCGAAGCCATCAAACTGGAGCGGGTGGTGCTGCCCAAGCCGGTGTTTGACGCCGTTTGCGACGCGCACAAGGACGAAGACGACGAGCTCGACGGGTTTGTCTACCACGTGTCTCCAAAGTACGACGTCAGGGTCGTGTCGTCGCGCCCGTACTCAGCAAAAAAAAAGTAGCAAGGCGGCCGTTTGCGAGCGTATAAATATAAGGCGCCCACACGCACGCTCGCGACTGCTCCGACCAGCCCAATAAAACCAAACAAAAATGTCTGAAGCCGAAAAGCGCCCGTACCCGGCCATTGCGATCGCCCGTCAATACTTTAGCCCGCCCGATGATGGCCAGTACCCGACGTGGCTCGTGTCGTACGACCCAAAGCTCGGGGGAAAGACGATCACCGTGGTTGCCGACGAGTCTGCCGGCGACCCCCCCGCCGCCGTGTTCAAGGTGGACGGCCACATAGTCGTGATCCCCGGGGTGCACGGGTGGCAGGACGCCATTCGGTCGAAACTGAAAAGTGGCGAAATCGCGTTTGACCAGATGTCCGAGGTGGTCATCGTGCTCATCGACTGGAACGCGGTCGACAAGGCCGACGTGTTTTTGGACCTGGCGGCAACGTTCTCTGGGGTTCGCACCGAAGAGGAAGCGGCGATTGACGCTGCCGCCGAGCCGCCGAACAAGTTAAAGGTGTCGGCTTACGGCGTGGACCCGGACGACCGGTCGGTTTACACGGGGGCCATCATCGGCGAGATTCCGCCGGGCCTCAACACCGCCGACGTGCACTCTGCCGCCATCATCGGCCCCGACCTGGCTGCCTACTCGACGTTGGGCGAGTTTTACCAAGAAGCCACTTGTGGCGCGGCGGACGACGACCGGCACCCGGCTTTGGCCGCCGTCAAAGCCATTGTGGAGCTGGTGTCGGCGTCGCAGTGGGACGAGACCACGTTCACGGTGGACCCGGACCCGTACGTGGCAGACGCGCCCTTGTACGTCGAGTTTAGCTGCGATGCAGAGAAGGGCCCGATCCCGCTGTGGCTTGTGAAGGTGCACGGTTACGGCACGTTTGGAAAGTGCCTTGCCGACAACCCGTGGGGCGGAGAGGGCCTGCCACCGACTATCACGATCGAGAACGCGCTCGTGTTGCCCGTGGTGGACGATGATGGGGCCGTCACGGGGAACAGTGCGCTGGTCGATTTGGCGACATGGGCCGTCGAGTGCACACTAGAGCCCACAGCAGTTGTTGAAGGGGGGGAGGATGTTGGTGTTGCCGAAGCCGCATAAACACACCGCCCCCCCCCTCTACAACAGCCACCACCATGAGCGACACGAAGGACGAGACGGCGCCCATGAAAGTGCGGCCGACGCTCAAGCGCAAGATGTGCGTGGCGATCGAAGACGAACCCGTGGTGCCCGCCCCCGCCGCCGCCGCCGCCAAGCCTGCGGACCCACCCCCGGGTTAAACCATTGTTTCTGCTCTCTTTCGTCAAAACAAATAAACACACACACTCAACTCGCTTTTGTTTGATTTGAATTTATTCGCACAACGAACAATGGCGTACCTGCTCCGCCGGGTGCTGCAGCAGCTAGCAGACCACGACCCTAGCCTGGCTGCGCACGTCGTGATGCTGTGGCAGACGAGCCTCACGAAAGCCGAGGTCACGACCGACACGGTGGCGCGGCTGGCTTGCACGTTTAAGCAGCAGGGCATACGGATAGACACCAACCCTGACGATTTTCACTCGCTGCTTTTGAGCGGTTACCCCGGCGCGTTTAGAGGGTGGCTAGCAACCAGCGCCGCCTTCGGGTTCGGCTTCCTTGGCGCACGCGTCGACGCCTACTTTGCCCACCGAGTCTCCCATTCCGTTTTGTACGAAACTAGGGAGTCAACAAAGTGGTGCACTTGCGGCGAATGCATCGCGTGCGTGGCCCCCGGATACCAACCGCCCGCCCCGTGCATGGCGATCACGCCGCTGCCGTCGTCGGGCGGGGTGCAGTTTGGGTGCAGCAAGGTGCATTGTGGGCACGGCTGCGGAACGGTGCGCCTGTTTGTACGCGAGGCCGCGCCGGACGCTCCGGTCGTCGTGGCGCACAAAGACACGGCCGACGGCACGACCGACGAGTATCGCCAGCCCAACCTGTTTTTTAGCGCAACGTGGGCAGAAACGATCCCGGTGCCTGGGAACAGCTACGCATCGCACGTGAATCAGTCCGCTGACCGGTGGGCAGAGATTAATAGAATGTGCTCGCACCAGCTGCTGCTCACGATGATGCTGAAGATGCAGGCGTGCTCGGAGCAACGCAGCCAGGACGACCGATTATCTTTATTGTCTAGAAGGGTAACGTTTTTGGGCAAATATCACGAATAAAAGCCGCTCATTTTTTCGCCGCGGCGATTGGCTGGCGAAAGGCCGCTGGGAACTTCGATTTCTCCATCTTGGTCATCATCCAGTCCACTTTGCCCATCCGCATGACAGAGTGCTCCCACGCCTTCGCAAGCTCTATCGGTTCTATCTCGCCTCCCCTGTTCATTTCGCGGCACTCGGCAAAGGTGATCAGCATGAGCTTTGCTGCACCGAACTGGTAGATTTGCCGAACAGAGTTGGGGCCAACCTCCAGTTGCATGCAGTTGCCCAGCGACTCCCAACATATTGAAGCGGCTCTCGTGTTGCCGAAAGCCGCAATGTTCCTGTGCCGTTCTTCGGACAAGTCGCAGTCGTCTTGTCCGCTGAAGTCCAAGGTGCGGTTGTAGACGTCCAGCGATTCAAATCCGCGGCCCCGGTCGTCGGCGGGTCTGAACAGCATCATCGACAGGCGCACAAGGTCGGCCCCGCGCCCGACGGCGTTTGTCCAGCACGCCAGCAGCATGTCGACGCGCATGCAAGACAGGTAGTACTTTGATGCCCGCGTCACGAGCTCGGTTCGCCTGTCCACGTGAAACGTTGGAATTCTCTCGTTCAAAAAGATGTAATATTTCTCGTTCCACTTCTTGAAGATGTCAAAGTTGCTCTTGACTTCGCTCGCGGTTGGCGGCATGATCATCGGGGGCTGCACCAACACCTGACGACGCTTTGGCGGTGGCGGCCCATCGCCATCCTTGCAGTGATCGGTGAGCTTGTGTTTTTGCCCGCTCATGTCTGGCTGGCCTGTGTTTGTTTGTTTGCTTAAGACCGGTTTGTGCACGCCCTCCTTTATACTACCGAACCACCGGGCATGGAGGAGGTGTACCTGATCCGAAGGCTGCTGATGAGGCTGGCGGACTTTGATCCCAACCTGGCTGCCCACGTCGTGATGCTGTGGCAGACCGCGCTGACCAAAGCCCTGGTGGCCGGGTCGCTGGTGGCTCGGATGGCCGCCACCTTTCACGACGGTGGCATCCGATTAACAACGAACACGGCCGATTTCCACACGCTGCTCTTCAGCAGGGTAAACCGCGACTCCTTATTTAGGGTGGGCCAGTCCACCTGGTTCGACCCTGAAAAGCACAGCGTGAAAAACCTCCACGCTGTGTTCGGGCTGCAGGGGATCCGCTTGGACGTCTACTGGGCCGAACCGTTACCCTCGGAGCAAAATGTGTGCTTGACGGGGATCAAAAGCCAGCATTGCAACTGCAAGGCATGCTACAAGTGCGTGATCCCGGAGTACGGCCCCATCGTGCCGTGCATGCGGATCACGCCGCGCACGTTGTCGGGGCCGCAGGGGCAAGTGCACTTTGGGTGCGACATGGTGCACTGCGGCCCGGCTTGCGGCTCGCTGCGGCTGTTTGTACGGCCCTACTCGCCTGAGCCGCCCGCCGCCATCTTCCACGGCGGCGATATGGAGGAGTTCAGGCTGCTCGTCGAAGCCCTTGGCGAAGGTGGAGCCCAGCCTACCACTAGAGAAGTCGCTGATGCTCGAATCACCACAATGATGTCGATGTGCTCGCCCGACTTCCAACTTGCTTTGATCCGCCACAACCTTCGGCGACCGTGCAAGTTCGGCGTTTATTTGGACTCGCTAGCGGTCATGTACAAAGCAATTTAATGTTACAATAAAACAATCATCATCGCTTATTTATTCGCCCTTGACGTGCCCAGACAGCAGCTCGGCCAGGTGCTTTGATTGCAGCTTGGCTGCCTCGGCCCTGCACTGGTTCAGAATGGAGCCGCTGGTTAGAATAATGCTTCCAAAGAGCGGGTGGGACTCGATTTCCTGCTTGAGCTCGGGGTGCCACGCCTGGGCCTCGGCAAAGTGCATGCAAACGTCCTTGATCCTGGTCGGGCTGTCGGTGTCGCCAGCGCGCAGGGCGTTCTCGAGCGCCTCCCTGCCTCGCTCTTCGCCCAGCTTGGCCACGCACTTGTCGAGGCACACGGGGGACATGTCTCGCGCCATGGCTGCAAACGACACTGTCTCCTGCATTTTCGACTGGCCCCTGGCACGGCTCAACGCCGACACGGCCGCCCGTGCCGCCGACACGTGATAGTCCGAGCGCGAGTCCCGGACGATCTGATGGCCGGTGCCCCCGGCCATGCCAGCGACCCCCTTGCAGTCCGGAATCGTGTTGCGCTGCTGCGCCGCATCAATCACAGCTTGCCACGGCTCGGCCCCGTCTTGGCTGGGGTCGCTCGACAAGGCCGCCGCAAAGAGCTTGGTCATGTTTACCGTTGCCCTGAGCGACTTGATTGACGCCACGTCGCCGTGGGCCACGCCAACGCCCAGCTTGCCGTCGCTGTTGTCCTGAACAAACGCCACCGGGTAGGGCACAGCGCTGCCTGCTGGGTGCCGCAGCTCAGTGTAGGTGGCTACCCTGCTTTGTATCTCCTTTCGCTCCCCTTCTGTCTTAAAGAGGCTACACATGGTGGTTGCACGGCGGCTCATGCGGCCCCTTGCTTATACGTGAACGAGCTGACCAGCCAATATAAAATAGACGTTGTTATATTGAATTGGAACGAACGAATGAAAAAAAAAAACTAGACCTCAACTGCGTCGGGCTCGTTGCCTGCTTCCTCCTCCTCCTCCTCCTCTTCGTCGGTGCCCTCGAGCATGGCCTTGAAGCGGGCCTCGGCCTCTGCTTTGAGCTTCGACAGCACCTCCAACTCGGCAGCGCGCTTGGTAGCTGCAAGCTCGACCACCTTGGCCCGAGCCTTGGCGAGCTCGTCTTCGATGGCCTGGTTTGCCTCCTCGTCTTGTTGGACCTTGGCGTTGACGCGGTTTAGCTCTTTGCGCGTTTCCTCGAGCTCCCTCTCCTTCTCTTGGAGCGCCCTGGTGGCGACGTCCATGACGCGTTCGTTGTCTGCCGCGTTGATTTTGACCGTTGCCCGGCGGTCTTTCTCCATGCCGTCGATCCGTCCCAAGTTTATGGCGTGAGCAGCATCCAGCAGCTTGAGCCGTTTTCGTGACGCTTTCACGGGTTCGAGATCAACTGTCGCCGGCTCCCCGACGTCGTCGGCCTTCCCCTTCTTGCCCCTTCCGTTGCGGCTGCGCTTGGTGGTGCGGGACATGTTCCTTAACAGCAGGCAGGCCTCCGTGTCTTCGGCAACGGTGCACTGCTCAACGATGGCTGCAGCCGAAACGATGTCGTTCAGCTGAAATGGGAAAATGACTCGCGGCAGCGGGTGTGTAATGTGGTCTGGGCGCACTTGTCCCCACAACGGTCGCAGGGGCAGCTCGGGGGAGGTGGCGGGGGACCCAACGCCAAAATCGGGGAAGGTGCCAACGGGGGGTGCCTTTGGGGGAGGGCTGAGCTCGTCGTCTTCTAGCAGCAACTCTGGGAGCTGTTTGCCAGTGTCGGCTAACCACTCGTCGTCCATTAGGGCCTCAACTGTTACAAAATTTGCTGCGGCGACAAAAAACACGAGCCTTTCGTTTAAAGTGCGACAAAAAGCGCATCATCCAATTTTACTTGTTGAAAAAAGGCGACAAAAGTGACGTCCTGACGTAAACGCCACAAAAAGAGCGACTTGCGTGTTTTGTGGCCAAACGTGTGGGCTACTCGTCCATGACGTAGGCCGCCACTCCGGCGGGGATGCGCACCCGGCAGTACCCCATGTGCCGCTCGCACACGAACCCCTCGCGGATGAGGGCTTCTACCACATGCTCCGCGTCGGCCTCCGTGAGCGAGGTGGCCGCGGCGATTTCGCGAAGGTACGTGGCCCGTTTTTCGCTGTGGATGCAGTCGTAAACAATGGCAAAGACGCCGCCAAACACAGATTTCACAATGTCTGACATTGCCACGGGTGGGTGCTATCGGGACTGGGTGTTGGCGTATATGTAACAAACGGTTGCCGTCGCGCACACACACACGCAATGCTCCTGAGGCTGCCTTTCCTGTTTGCCGTGGTGGGTGCAGCGGTCATCCGCCCGCCATACTACAACCCCTGGCGCACGACGACAACGACGACATCGTCGGCAACGTCCACTACAACATCCCCGGCTGAGCCATCGGGCTCTGGAGACGCCATGAAGGCCACGCCTCCCACGTTGCCCCCCGCGCCCGCGCCCCAACCCAAGCCACCGCCGCGCCCCACGTCAGGCACCGCGTACGCATTTACAGCCGACGGCGGCCACAATAGTGGCGGCGGTGGCGCTGCAGCAGGCTTCTTCATGTTCCCATTTATTATGCTCGTGTTCTTAGCCGCCGCCTCTTCTGGGCAGCGCCATTGATTCGTAATGAATAAAGACGTCACTCCTGCCAAACTGCGTAGCTCGCTTCTTGCTGCTTGCGGAAGGCCCAAAGGGTAAATGCGCACACGAGAAGGACTATTGTTACAGACGCGGCCACGACGACTATCGCTTGGCTAGCATGTTCGGCCCTGTCTACCCACGCCGCCATGGTTGTACGACGTTGTTGGTTGTGACACCCACCACCACCACCTCACATGTCGAAGGGCGCGTTGTGGCGAGCGTTGGCCCTCAGCATCTTTGCAAACAGGTTGTCGCCCTTCTTGAACGACACGGTGGGCTGCCCGGCCGGCAAGAACTCTTCCTCTGGGTCGGCCCGCGCCCACCGCTCGGCATCATCTTGCTGCTGTTGCTCCGCCTCCTCTGGGGACACGTTGTGGCCGCCCACTACCGGGCCCATCACGAGGCTGCTGATGGTGGACTCGCCCCGCCGCGGGTTGGCAATGGTGACGGTTTCGGTGAAGTCGCCGACCCGCTTCAAGTTGAACGGCCGGCCCCCCACCGTGGACGAGCCCGTGTAGACGTACTGGCCCACGGTGGCCTCGCCTGAGATGGCCATGATGGCGTTGATAAACG
>Ga0307980_1000431_pt1 | contig 19571 bp, 23 predicted proteins | sample OrgLakmetage1060_FD_201817 | JGI IMG/M metagenome (GOLD analysis project Ga0307980, IMG submission 201817) | Saline water microbial communities from Organic Lake, Antarctica - #1060 | ecosystem: Environmental > Aquatic > Non-marine Saline and Alkaline > Saline | place: Antarctica: Organic Lake... | reverse complement strand
CTAAAAATTAAAAAAAAAAAGACCCCATAATGACAAATTATATAAATTGTCAAATTATGGGGTCAGGCCTAGAAATTTTAAAAATAAAAAAAATAATAAATAAAATAAAAAAAATAAAATAAAAAAAAAAATTAATTATGATATAAAAAAATAATCATATAGATATTTATAAAAAAGTAACAGGAAACTTCATAAAATTTTTTTAACAATCTAAGTTTAAATAAATTAATTAAAATATTTTGTTAAGATATAGAAAAAATGCAAACAAGAAGTTATTTTTACCAACGTTTTCTACGTTACGCTAAGAGAACAAACTTTAGAACTAATATGCAATGGCCTAGAGGTACTAAAAATCAATGGATAAAAGAATCCAACAAGGTAATTAGAACATTTAAAATTAGAAAAGTTGTCAACAAACTAAAAACAGTAGAAGTACCAAGTGTAGATAAGTTATTGAAAGAACTTATTACATTCGGTGAAAAGAAAGTTATTATTAAGAAACCAGTAGCAAAACCAATTAATGAATTATCAGAAATTGATGCAGCTATTGCAAAATTACTCAAGATGAGAAAAGAAATCACAGATAAAAAAAATGTGAATAACACAGATGGATGGAGAGAAAAGTTATCTAATGTATTGGAAAATGGTGGTAAACTAAAATTCAATGATGTAGGTGAAAAGGAAAAAGAAGATATTTTAAATGAACTATTCAATGCAGTGAAATTATCAGATAAAAACAAGATCGTACTTAAATTTGAATCAGATAACTTCAAAAAAAGATTACCATTAAATGAAAGGAACATTAAATTCTTAAGAGAATTATTATTGAAAGGTGTACTCGTCAACCATGAAAGAACAAGTGAGATTAAAAATTACAATTCTGAATACATTAAAGAATTAATAAATTTTAAAAATGTAGAAATACAAGTATTTAAAAATGATGATAGTAAATATCAAGCAAGAACAGGAGCATTCTTCAAATACACAGTTAAAGAAGAATTATATAATCCAAAATGGAGTAGATACGGATTATTTACTGAAGTAAAAGCTTCAAATTATAAACACAATTGTTTATACAGAGCATTCTTAAATTCAGATTTAGAATTAACTAAAGATGAATTACTTGCTCTAAACAATGCATTTCAAACTAGGAATATTCCTATGGTTAAATTACATGAAGTTGCATTAGCATTAGACTTACACGTATCAATTGATAAAGATTGTAAGGATGGTAGAAAGAAAAGAAAATATAATTTCAACAAAACAGCTGAAAGAAAAATTAATTTAGGTTTAATTGATGACCATTACTTTATTATTGATAAAGAAACCGACATCACACATTATGCCCTAATGAATATTGAAAAAGTAAGAGGTGAAAAGAATTATAACAGAATTATAAAAGTTAAAAAAGGTAGATATGAAAGATCAAATCTAGAAAGAAGAACAGTCGACTCATATAAATTAGTTGAATTAATGTTAAAAAACAAAAATAGTTTCTTAAATGAAATTACACTAAACACAAAAGGATTATTAAACACCCAATATTATGAGGATGTAGAACAAAAATTCGAATGTTTAGAGTATAATAAGAAACTACAAACAAGACCGGTTGTGAAGCCGTATGAAACATTAATAGAATACCAACAATTATACAAAGACATATTGAAATCTAGAAACGCTGATAACACAATCAACAAAGAATCAAGAAAAGCTATCAAAGAACTTAATAAGGAAGTTAAACCATCAATCATCAATTATCTATTCAACACAGCTGAAAATGATAAAAGTCAATCAAGAATTGTAGTATTTGATTTTGAGACAGAATCTAGTGATTCCGGTAAACATACACCATATTTATTATGCGCTGAGTTTTATGAAAACGGAATAATCACTAAGAAATCTTATCAAAGAGTCAATGACACTACGATTTTTATTAAAGACTTCATGAATGATCTGGAACAAAATGATATTGTATACGCTCATAATTTAGGTTATGATTGGAGAATATTACAATCATTCTGTCATGGTATAACAGTCACGGGAGCTATCATTCAATTAGGAAAGAAAGTTATGCAAGTACCAATAGTTTATAAGAAGAAGAAAATTGTCTTCAAAGATTCTTACGCAATGATCTCAATGGCCTTGAAGAACTTCGGAAAATCTTTTAATTTAGACACTGAGAAAGAAGTTATGAATTACGGTATATACACTAGAGATAGTTTAACGGAAAAAGAAGTATCAATCAGTGATTTTATTTCTGGTATCCCATATGAAACTGAAAAAGAACGTATTGCAAATAAGAAACAATTCATTTCAAATATTGATAAATGGAATTTAGTTAAATCAAATGGTATGTTCGATCACATTGAATACGCTAGAAAGTATTGTGAGTTAGACGTAACTGTAACAATGCAAGGTTTATTAACATTTAGAAAATGGATTAAAGAACTATGTGCTGACTTAGATATTTATGAAATAGATATTAAAAATGTTATCTCAATATCATCACTCGCTAAAAGAATATTTTTATTAAGAGGTGATTTTGAAAAAACATACGAATTAGCTGGACATGCTCAACAATTTATTCAAAAAACAGTTGTAGGAGGTAGATGTATGACAAGAAATAACGCTAAATGGCATATTAAAAGAAAAGAAGGATCAAATAATGCCATCAATGATTTCGATGGAGTATCTCTATATCCATCAGCAATTGCTAGATTACCAGGATATTTGAAAGGTACCCCTAAAGTTATTAAGGAAAAAAAAGCAAATCTTAAATTCTTATCAAAGTGTTCACAATATTACGTTGAAGTAGATATTAAAAACATTCCAAAGAAACTACCATTCCCACTTATTTCAAAAATCAATGAATCCGGAGTCAGAGATTTTTCAAATGAAGTGAGAGGCTTAGTTTATTTAGATAAGATTCAATTAGAAGATTTAATGACACATCATGAAATGAAAGAAGGTAAAGACTTCAACATTATCAGAGGATATTATTTCAATAAAGGATTCAATAAAGGTTGTGTAGACACTATTAAATTTCTTTTCAACGAGAGATTAAAGAAGAAACAACAAAAGAATCCATGTCAAATCATTTATAAATTACTTATGAATTCAAGTTATGGAAAATTAATTCAAAAACCATGTAAAGACAGCACAGTTATCAAACCTTCTAAAAAGGAAGCTGAAACTTACATCATAAAGAATCATAATTTCATAAAAGAATACTCAGTAGTAAGTGAAGGTACTAAATGGGAAAAATATATCATCAAGAAAGTAGATCCAATTAATAAACATTACAATCAAGTACATCAAGGATCATATGTGTTGAGTATGAGTAAGAGAATTATGAATGAGGTTATGTGTTTAGCTAATGATATCAATGCTAATATATACTATCAAGACACTGATAGCATGCACATTGAAGACAATAAGATTAAATTACTTGCAAAAGAATTCAAAAAGAAATATAACAGAGAATTAATCGGGAAGCAATTATCTCAATTTCATTCTGATTTTGACTTCGAATCAAAAGATAAATTACCTGTAGCAGTTGAATCTATTATCATTGGTAAGAAAATGTACTTCGATAAAGTAGAATGTATCAACAATGGTGAAAAATCATATCATGAACATGTAAGATTAAAAGGTATTCCTACTTGGGCTATCAACCAACCATATAAAAAATTCATGAGATTAGCTAATAATAAAATATGCAGATTCAAGATATCAGAGCAAGCAGAAGTTAAATCAAAATGTCTGATGACCTTCAATAGGGATTACTCAATTCAATTCAATGAGAACATGACTAGATGTATTAAAAAGCTAGGACAAACCAATATCGTAGAAATCTAATTTTAAACAAACATATAATCATAATAAAATAAAAAATTATAATTATATACAATCAATCAAAAAAATCATACGGACTAAAAAAATAAAAATCAATAAAATAATTTTGGACATTCTATTTTATTTTATTTTATTTTTTTCAGATAGAAAATATTATTACTTAAAAAAAAGAATATACTATAATTATAAAAAAAAAACCAAGAACATCAAAACAAAAAAAAATGTCACAAAACAAAATTGCAGAAAATCAAATTACAAAATTCACAGAATTATCAGATGAATTAATTAACGTCATTCAATTCTTATCAGATCCGAAAGACATTGCCCAACTTATCAACGTCAATAAAAATGTAAAAGCATTTCATGAAAAAGATGAGGCTAAAGTATTCAAAAAATCTAAAACAGATATCGGTGTTCAAATTATTAAGCACAATATTAGACATGCAAAAGTTTTACTTTATGAAAGAAGAGATGAAGAATTAGAAAAATATGTTTATTCAGGAGCGTTATTCAGTAAATATCATACAGGTGATGATTTAAAATTTATTGTTCAAAACAGTGAGTTAACAAAATTCATGTTAGAATCTAACCATCTAACTTATGGTCAATATTGTATTCTAGATCAGTTTAATGAAAATATAGATGATAAGGTACTAGTGAATAATAAATTAAATTTATTCATATTACACTCTATGAAAACAATAGAACAAGCATCGAAAGAATTTCCAGATCATACGTTTGAAGATTCCCAATACATCGGACATAATTATGAAGAATTTGTAGATGAAGATTATAGTGATTCAGAATCAGAAGACTCAGAAGAAGAAGAAGATGATGACAAAGTAAAAAAGATTACTGTAACATCTGATTCTGAAGACTCCGAAGATTCAGAAGAAGAAGATGATGACGAATTAGACAAACCTGAAAAAGAAGAATCAAGTAGCACAGATGAAGATGATGAATCAGACACTCCAATCACAGATGATGAATCAAGTAGCACAGATGAAGAAGAAGTTAAAAAACCACAACCTTATATTAGTGGTGATAGTGATCATAGCCATATTAGTGATATAGATGATTGTCCTTACGACCCCAATGATTGTGATTATGAAGAAGAATTAGATAATGAAATATTTAAACAAAAATATTCAAAAAATGATTTAGTAGAACATTGTGGATACGCGGTTTGTAATTACAGGGAAGGTGCTTTAGATAGTTTCTATGATTCAGAACGTGACATCCAAACGTGGAGTTGGTTTGAAGAAGTATTAGAATGTGAAGAATATGAAAATGTCATTGATACTTTAATCCATAGACTTATATTAACTGAAGGTAGTATCTATCTTAAAATACCAAATCTAAATGAGATATCTAGAATGACACTGATCCTACTATATAAATTACCAAAATACATAAAAATGTTATTCATCAATCATGTATCATTATCAAATGAAGCTAAAGAAGAATACAAAAAATTACTATTTCTATAAACACATACAAAAATATACAACAAATTTTTTTACATTAAATAATAATATAAATAAATATATATATTATTATTATAAAACAAAAAGCAACAAAGTAAAATAATAAAATGAGTGAAACTTATAAAATATTTACAGACCTACAAAATAATACTGAACTATCCAAAGAAGAGAGAGAACAGAAATTAAAAGAATTAATTGACACACATCTGAAAAAGAAGAAACCAATGACAGATGAAGAAAAAGCAATAACAAAACAATATTTTCTGGACTATCGAAAGAATAATCCTAAGAAATATGATAAATACAAAAAGAATGCTAAGGATCAATATCTTAAGAAGAAAGAAAAGACTGTATTCTGCGAGGATTGTGAATGTCATTATAAATTCTTAGGATGGAATCGTCATGTTAAAACTAAGAAACATCTTATAAATAAAGGCGTCCTTAAAAAAGAAACTAAATGTTTGTCAGGAAAATGTACTGTTTGTGAAAATGGTAAAGAATATCTTAACCTGAAAACACATTATTTGACAAAGATGCACTTGAGAAATATGCTCAAGAAGGATGCATAAATTTTTTCTATTTTAGATTAATTTGGATATTGTAAAATAAAATATCCATAATAACTATAACCATAATGAAAATTGATATAAGATCATTTACAAAAAACACTGGAACTATTACCGTTGATATTGAGGATCCTAAAATATCACATCCAAAGATTATTAAGGATCCTAAGATATCACATCCAAAGATTATTAAGGATCCTAAGATATCACGTCCAAAGAATGTTAAGGATCCTAAGATATCACATCCAAAGATATCACATCCAAAGATTGTTAAGGATCCTAAGATATCACATCCAAAGATTGTTAAGGATCCTAAGATATCACATCCAAAAATTATTAAGGATCCAAAGATATCACATCCAAAAATTATTAAGGATCCTAAGATATCACATCCAAAGATAATACATCCAAGAATTAAAGAACTCAATCCTAAATATACAGATCCAATAAATCATGTTAACAAATATGAGTATCCAAAATCCGTAAAGAAATTTTTAGGCAAAGATGATTCAGGAATGTTTGGATTTTTTAAGAATCTTTTTTAGAATAAATTATGATATAAAAAAATATATATACTATAATTATAAAACAAAAAGCAATAACATCAGAAAAAAAATGAATCAATTAACTGACGAACTAGAAATCATCCATCAATTTTGTGGACTACAAGACTCAATTAACTTAAGTAAAGTTAACAAAGAATCTCAAAGAACTTTTAAATTATCCAAGAAAGATGAATTAAAAAAAATCAAGAGAGCAATGTCATTTTTTGATACGAGATATATTTCTATAATGATCAAGAGTGGAGAACTAAATCCATCATTTGGAAATAATGTGTTATTGAAAGCCGCTGTAAAAGGTTGTGATCAAACATTTGCTTTTGGAATAATGAAAAAATTACCTGATAACTTTGACGTGAGATTCGACAATGACTATCTTATTAAATCAGCTATGTCAATGTCTCATTATAATACTGTAAAAGAATTAATTAAGTTGAATGAATGTTATGATGAAGACGATCTAAATCTATTAAAATATTTTTATGAATGTGGATCAGATTATATGATAAGTTATTTAAGACGTCACATGTATAAGATAGGAGTGTATCAATGTAATATGAGATCTCAAGATCCAGTTGTAGTTGAACACGTTAGATTAAGAATCCCATCTGAACCTATCAATACTTATCTATTAGGATCATCAAGATTAATAAGATTATTTGAACATGAGAGATTGGTTAGTCCATACCCATATTCAAAGGATCCATATAAAAAGAGTTTATTATTACTTGAAACAAAACATGGGAAGTTTAACGTAGCTCTAAATTGGATTAATGGACTTGAAAATAGTAAACAACATATTGGTTATACAAATGATATTAGAAGTGAGTTCGTCAATTCATATCAAAAAGATGGATTCCCAGTTCTAATGAAAAAGAAATCTAATATCATTGCTACTGTAATTATTGAGAATGGATCAAGACATTATAACACGGAATTAAAATATTTACATTATCTCATTAAAAAGAGAGAAAATGACACGGTTGAAGTAACCATCAAAGCAATCAATAAACCATTATCACATGACATCACATTCGTAATCACAAAGATAGAATTGATATCTAACTAAAACAATTTATTTTATACATCATTAATATATATATTAATATAATAATGAAGAAATCAGTTTTTAACAAAACAACTAATAATCAAAAAGATATTGACGCTGATTCTATATCTTGCAAATCTATCTCAGTAAATGGTGTAGATATAGGTGGATCACTTTTAACAGAGTCGTCTACAAATACATTAACTAATAAGACATTATCAGGATCTGCAAATACATTAACAAATATTCAAGATGGTAGCCTATCAAATAATATACCTAAGAAAGATGTAGCAAATACATTCACATCTAGTGGTAATAGCTTTGCTGGGACAACAGAATACTTAATATTGAAAAGTAATGGTACTGCTGGAAACAATTGTTCATTTTTAACTTCGGATAGTGCTGAATGGATGACGTGTAATAATACAACTAAAATAGTAAACTTTCCTTTAGCCCATGTTAATTTTATAGGTCAACCTAGAATAAACAACATAGCAATGAATGATGTAACTGAAACATTGACAAATAAAACTATATCAGGTAGTGCAAATACAATATCAAATATTCAAGACAGTAGCCTCTCAGCAAACATTCCAAAATTAGATATAGCAAATGCATTTACTGGAAATATATCTACACCGAATATAACTGTAACAAATCTTATCCAATGTCAATCCATTAGAAATATCACAAGTGGAACAGATGAGTTTGAATTCTTGAATGATAGTGGTGTGAAAGTAGCTTCATACAACAATGAATCAGGTTTTTTCACTTCAGACTTTGGATTCAACGTGGTTACAGGTAAGGACTATATGATAAATTCTGTACCAATCCAACAAGTAGCTCAAACATTACAAAACAAAACATTAGACACGTCATGTGTTGTTCCAAATGGGGCTTTAGAAAGAGGTGTTATTAAATCAATAAGTACAATATCAAATCCTACTGTAGATAATGATATAGGAGAGGGTTATCAAGAATTATCTTTATGGAATAATAGCATAAACAATACATGTTTCATATGTGTAGAAAGATTTTCTGGAGCAGCCATTTGGAAAAAGATTATGTTAGATGACACGGTATTATCAAATGAAATTGATTCTACAACAAGTATTACTACAACTAATCAAGTATCAGCTGGTTCTTTAGTAGTAGATACTGTAGCAATTAATGGTAATGAAATATCTACAGCTGTTGGTGATCTCAGTTTAAATCCTACAGGATCGTTGGATGTGATAGGAGATATTAAAATAAATAATACACGTGTTATTACCGATCAACAAGGAGCTATAGCTAATGCCTCTGAAACAACAGCTTCTAATACAACAAAGATAAATGAGATTTTAGCTGCTTTAAGAAATCATGGATTAATTAACACGTAAAAAAGAAATAAAAAATACTTAAATAAATATATATATAATAATTATAAAAGAAAAAAATGTCAAGAGTAAATAATCAAGAAAAAATAAGAAGAGAAGAAGAAGCAATCGAAAAAGAAGTGATTGATAAATACAACAAAGCTCGTAGTGAAATAGAACCTACTATGGAAATAATTAACATGACATACAGAGAAAATCCAAAAACAAGAACAACATATCTTATAATTGTTGATACTGTAAATAGTTTAATGAAAGACGTGACAGATAAAATAGTTAGTGAAATACCAATTAAACATAGACATAAATATAAATTAATTATGAATATGAAACCGTTGGGTGAAATCTAATCTAACTGCTCGTAGTATTTTAAATAATTAATATCTAGTTCATCTAATAATTTAGTTAATCTATTTATTATTTTAACAATGTGTTCAGATTCTTCAACAGGATTTTGATCCTTTTTTACATCACACAATTCATTATAGTAATTTACTAGTAATAAATGTGCATCTAACAATACTTTATGATTTTCTGAGAATTGAATCATTTTTTATCTTATATAATAATATATAATTATTATTACATGGATCCAATCACAGTAGCATTAATCATAACATCGGCTACAAGTTTAGCAACAACTCTTTTATTGCCTCTAGCCTTAGCAACAAGTTTTCTAATTAAAAATATTAAGAAGTCATCTTGCTGTAGTTCTAGCTTGGAAACAAGATTAAAACCAATAATAACAGCACAAGAAGAGATCAAGATTGACGTTGAAGATCTTGAGTGTAATATAGAACAAATAAAATCTGTCACAGATCTATACCATGATTGAAATTAAAATATGTGATAGTAATATTAAAAACAAAAGATTAAAAGCTGTCTTACACAAAGACAGTAAAAAGATTAAGACAATGCATTTCGGATCACATCTGAAGCAAACTTATATAGATCATGGTGATTTAACTAGAAAGAAAAGATATATACAAAGACATGTCAATGATAAATTAGATGAAATATCTCCTGGATCATTATCAATGTATTTGTTGTGGAATAAAAAAACTCTTATACAATCAATAAAAGATTATGAAAAAAGATTTAATGTAAAAATTACTATTACTTAGATTTCTTAACACGTTCGATCTCATCTTCTAATTGTCCTATATAATTTAATATGAAACTTTCTTCCATCACTGAGAACTTTTTTCTCACCTCGATGTATTCACCAACTCTAGTGTTATACTCTACTAATAATTTATGTAGATATTCATATCTCGTAGAAGAATTCTTTTTAAAATGATTAATTATTTCTTTCATTTTTTTTTTGGATCTTAATATATATAAGATGCAGAAAAAAAAATTAAGATTCAAAGAACACAAATTCTCGATGAAGTCAGAAAAAAATCATCTCGATAAATATTATGATGATTTGTTCGGACAGTTCATTAAGAAATACTATGATGATTATGAATCTGATTGTATAAAAAAATTTGATATTAAATTAGACATTGCTAGAGATGGTTTATCATTAGATGTTATTTTGTATATGGAATACTATAAGAAGGTTCGTGTCATAACTAAGAAGATGTTAAATGATTTCTTCAAAGAGTTTGGTATGAAAGTAACTTCTAAGATTAATAAACAATATAAGAAGAAAAATATATTTGGGAAATAAAATATATACATATAATATAATCAATTAAAAATGTCAGGCAAACCAGACGATCCTATAACTACCAGCAATGTTTACGATTACTCATCAGTAAGTGGATTTTCAGATCCGAATGATATTGCAAAAAATATCAATTTATCTGCCGAACAACAAAAGGCTAAGCAAGGTCCAGCGTTTCAATATGCTAGAAATAATACTTTCGGACTTTTTAACATCGACAAAACAACTGATAAAAAAAAAGCCGATAATAATAAACTTGATATCTTCATGTCTCAATATACAGCAATGCATGAAAATAACTACGATACAGAAGTAGCTAATAACAGAAGATATAGAGATATGTTTTTGAATGCAGTTACTAATCCGAAACAATTTTTACAAGCTAAGAATCAAGTCGCAGGGGATTTTGAAAACCAAATCAAAGAAATTAGGAATAAAATATTCTTATCACTTATCAGATATGACATTGCACCTGTGAAAGCTAGAAGAGATTCAGATATGTTATCTAAAATGTTATTAGATAGAATGATGCAATACTTAAATGAAGAAATGTATCCAACTGCTATTGAAAGTAAGATTCAACAAGCTTCTCTAAACAGAGGTGGTGTCCAAGAAGCATCATAAATAAAACAACAAAACAAACTTTTAAAAAAAAATTAATTACAAGATATATTTTCTTGAGATTAATTTAAAATCTCGATCTTAATTATAATGAAACTTATTATAGATTCAAATAACAGAGATAAAACAATCTACCCTGGTAGTAATAAATTCAGATACAACATTATTAGACAATACCAGTTGAACAGTGTTAGATTAGAATCTGCTCAGATAATGTCTAGTGATTATGTAATAAATAGTCATAACAATACTTTATCAATCACGTTATCTAGTGTTGTATATGTTTGTACTCTTAGAAAAGGAACCTGGTCTGCTAGTGATTATGCTACCATTTTACAAACTGATTTGAATGATGGAGGTAAATGGGATACAGATCCTACATTAACATTCACTGTGGCATATGATAGTAATACTAATAAATATACTATAGGATCTTCTTCAGCAATTAATATTAATTATCAAATAAGTTCAAAGCTGGCTTCTAAATTAGGATACTCTCACGTACAAACTAATTCTTCAACTAGTCACGTATCTGATAAGAGAGCACAATTCTTCAATTCAAGATATTATAATATAGTTATACCACAACTACAAAGAGAGAGTACTGAAGGTATGAGAAGGCAAGCATTCGCACGTGTCTATAACAATGTTAATCCTAATGAATTAATAAATTATCATGAATACTTCTATAAAAATATAACTCATAAGTTTAATAATGAACAATCGCCAGATGAGATTGACGTGGAGGTGTACGATGAAAACAATGATCTGGTTGTTCTAGATACAGAATTAGTTTTAGAAATTATAATAAATTAATAATAATCTTTTTTAAAAAAATATAATACACAATTATATAAATATGAACAGACAATTATTCCACGACCCTCAAGTTAAAATTGCTAAATACGCCAACTCAAACGGTAAACACGTTATTGGTGAAAAAGTCTATAGAAAGATCAATGCTGTTGAATCAAAAGACTTCGGAAATGAATTAAAATTTCTTATTCCAAGAATTGGTAGAAAACAATTACTAAAGAATATCTTTCTAAGAATTGATCTTCCAGCTGTAAGTGGTTTCTCAGAAGGTGCATACGTAAGATTTGTTAATAACATTGCTGTTAGATTATTTTCAAAATTTGAATTATGGTGTGGTGGTAATCAAATATTACAAAGATTTCCTGATGAAGTTATTTATAATTTACTTCCACATATCCATTATGAAAGATGGCAAAAATTGAAAACTGATATTGGTAATGAAGACGTAGTTGCAGCTAGAAATACTTTAGCGGCGTCAGCTCAAAGCTTAGTGTTAGATATGAAATATGTTTTCGACGTGTTCCAAAAAGCTTTCCCTATCTTTTTATTGGCGAATGAAACTAATGCAATCGAATTAAGATGTAACATTATTGATAATCAAACTAAGATTATTCAAACAGATCACACAACACGTGGTACTATTGTAATCTCAGATATCTTTTTAGAATGTACTTATCAAGAATCAAAAGAAATTGTTGGAGCACTTACTGAATCACATGCTAAGAAAAGAGCAGGTGGAGAAATCGGATGGCAAATGTATATTCATGAATATAAGAGAAGAAATCATCCTGTTGCAGCTTCAGCATCAATCACACAAGATATTGATGTTAGACAATTTCAAAAAGAAAATGTATCAAGTATTACATTCCTTGTTAGAGATAGTGCAGATCTTTCTACTGGATATGCTTATGATTATGATAATGATTTGAAAGCTGTTACATCATTTCAACTTAAGGATGGTAGTAATAACTTATTTTATAAAGAATCACAAATCACTGATGTTGAGTATCGAAAATATCTATTAGATCAATATAAGTTAAGAGGTGTTGATAAAGTATTTGACAAGAATATTTACATTTTATATTTCGGAGAGAGTGCTAATGAAGAATACGGTGAACACCATAAAACATATAGTGGATCAGTTGATACATCTCCTTATAGTGATTTAAGATTGAATGTTGTATTAGATAACACTACAGCTGCTAAAACAGTTGACATCTTATGTACAATCCCAAAAAGAATTGCTATTATTCAAGGTGTATTGAAGCTTTTACATTAAATATAAATAAGTTTAATTAATTGATAATAAAAAAAAATGTATATTTATAAGAAAGAAAAAATGACAATTGGTAAAGTATATAAGATAACATCAAAACACAACCCTAACATATCATACATTGGAAGTACTATACAACCATTAAATGTGAGATTATCTAAACATAAACATGATTATAAGAGATATAGTAAAGGTAAGCATAATTATGTTACTTCATATGAAGTGATAAAATTAGGTGACTGTAAAATAGATTTGATAAAAGAAGTCACCTTTGATAAAAGAAGTGAGCTAAGGAAGATTGAAGCTGGGTATGTAAAAACCGATCAAACATGTGTGAATAAAATTTATTCATAAAATACAATTTAATTTCTATGTTATTAATATAATATAACATGGATATAGGTAATTTTTTTAACTCACTCGTTGGGAATGTAGAACGTACTATTTTAGACCCAAGTACGATAATCACAGATAATGTGACCAAGTTGAATAGTTCTTTTGCAGCTAATTCAAAACTTATGACAACAGCTATTGGTGATAATTTACAAAATATTGCTGGTAGTAAAGAGAAAGGTCTTGCAGGTCTTTTGAATTCGACAGTTAACAATATCAATCCGATGTTTCTTGCTGTAGCAGGAATTGGAGCTGCTGGATTTTTAATTCTCATGTTGAAGATTTAATAAAATATAATTTTAATACCACACATCATTGTGCCTGGAATTAATTAAATAAAAACTATCAATTGGATAGATCAATAAACATTGACAAATATTTTTTTAATTTGTTGATGTCTTTTTCTTCTAACTTTTTTGTTTCATCTTTAAAAAATGATTCAAATTGTTCTTTTACATACTCATCTAATCTATCTTTATGAGTACTCACGTTATTTCTAATATATAATAGGAAGTTACTATTATCAATAAATCTATATTGGTTTATTTCTTTTTTTACTTGCTCATCGTTTGGGAATAGTTTCAATAAGTAATCACAAAAATTTGCTTTCTTTTCAGTTATGAATTGGTTTATGTTTGACATTTATAAACTATACTTAGAAATTATATTTTATTTTTAAACTTAACTACATATCCTTATATTTCTCGACGAGTCCTTCACTACTTTCTCTTAATCTTCTTGTGGTTTGTATCCATTGGAAAATATAATTTAACACATCAGACATGTAAATTGCTATGTACATTACTATGAAGTATAAAATTAAATCTATCATTTTTATACTTTTAGATATTATTTTATTAATTTATTTAGAACATACCAATCATACTTCCGATGTCACCTAGATTGAAATTACCTTCTAAGATTTCTACAGGATTGTATGCTTGAATAGTGTCTACTGTATTTTTAACAGTTGTGATAGGTTTTACTACGTTATCAGTAACATATCCTGCTAATAAATCAGCACCTGTACCGATTAATAATGGGTATAATAATTTTGGTACTGTAGGCATGAATCCACCTCCTAGAGCAGCTGATACTAGGTAATTCACACCCATCGCAGCAATACCTGTTGATAATGGTTGTAGTGCGTAACTACTTTTTAAGTATTGAGGTGTGTATGGTTCGATTACATCTTTAACTGTTTCATTGACACCTGAAGCTACACCAAATACTGTTGCAAATAATAACACAGTTGGTACTTCATAACCCATTACAGGAATACTTCCACCTGAGTTTTCTAAGAAATATAAAGTTGCAGCTGAACCGATACCGGCACTGAGTATAGTCCTGGATCCAATTCCTAAAACACTTGATTCAATTTTTGAAAAATTCATTATATATACTAATGTGTGAGAAAAGATTTTAATTAAATTATATATTTTATAAATTAGACATCTTTATATTTTTCATTTAAATCTTCTTCGGTCTTTTTATGTAACTTCTTCTGCATGTTTGATAAATTGTTATAGTGTATTAATGTTGCAGTATATGTCATTGTCATTCCTAATCTTATAACAGGATCTGAATAAGTTGTTGAACCATATTTACACTCAGCTTCTTTTAATATGTTTACAAAATGTGGATTAGAAGCTAATGCTTGTGATAAACCTTGTAGATGGAAATTATATCTAGGACCTACTTTTTCTGCTAGAGTTGATACTGAGAACACACCTGATTTTATCATGTCACCTCCATTACAAGATGCTATGTGATATTCTATTTCTTTTTCTAAATCTACTAAATCATCATAACACATGTTAGGTTTCGTCTTGAATGATTTAGTATGTTTAGGAAATGTTATCTTCCATTTATTAATTCTATTTGTTAATTCATTCATAGCTAATTTCTCTTCGATAGTCTTCGGCATGTAAGGTTCTTTATCAGAAACTTTTGGTTCTTCTTTCGGAATTTCTTTTACTTCTTCTTCTTCTTCTTCAGGTTCAAATACATTTTCATTGTTACTAGATATATCGGGGAAATCTGACATCTTAATTTAGTTCTTTATAAATTAAGATAATAAAATAATTTTTTTAATACAACTCATTAAGATTATACAAATTTATCGGATGTCTTGACAATATTAACATTATACCTCGTTATCTGGAACCTTAACAACACCTGCCTTTTTATCCAATGATTTAAAGTATTCTTTAACAGATTTTCGTACCATGTCTCCTATATCAACATCACCTCCAGTTTTAATATTGAGGTATGAATCTTCGAATACATAACCGAGGTGTTTTTTTAAATTAGTTAGTAAAGGATCCTTGGTTATTATATACTCATCCAATTTTTTATCTTGCCCCGTCATACTATCAGCTCCCCTTCTAAGTTTGTCTTTTATCCCCGTATATCTAGAATATGCCATTTTAATTTTATTTTTAGTTCCACCACCTATTATATGTTGAATAGTTTTTGTAGTTAGGTATTGATAAAGCTTATCCTTTGTTAACTTTTTTTTTCTTTTATTAACTGACTTGTATATTACATTTAAAACATCCAAAGTTAAATCTGGATTTTTTTCATTATATTTTTCAAAATTATTAATTAAACCAATGTTAAAATCATTCAATTTATCACCTAATAAACTTTCGTAAGTACTCTTTGCTGCTTGTAATTCTGAGGGATTGTTTTTATCCGCTTCTATTTTCTTTTGAACTATTTCTTTAGCTTCTTTTATTCCTTTCAATTTAAGCTCTTCAGCTTCTTTTATTCCTTTCAATTTAAGCTCTTCAGCTTTTTTGAGTCCTTCACGTGTTTTCTCTTCAATCTTTTTTAATTGTTTTTTAGTATTCACATCTGTTAATTCAGCAATTTTTTCATCAACTTCTATTTTAAATAAATCCAAACTGTTCGAGACGGTGGAAATGTCAGATAACGCATTTGTTTTAAGTTCACTGTCCTTTAATTTAAATGACAGATAATGATATATAGTATTTAAAGATCCTATATCATTTAATATATCAATTCCTAATTTTTGATAACCATCAATATTCTTAAAATCGCCAATACCTCTAGCTTTTAATTCATTATGTCTATTTTTTATCGAGGCATGTTCCTGTCTGTCGTATGCATATCCTTTATCAATCATAGCTTTTAGTTCTAGTAAAGCCTCTTTTTTTCTTGATAGCTCCATTAAATTAGTCGTATCACCTGTATCCATACTTTTTTTAATCTCTTCATTGGTTTTATTCAGATCCTGTTTAATAGTTCGTATGTTTGTTTTACTCGCTATTGATGTTTTTGGTTTAGCTTCTACTTTATTCGACTCTATTTTAATATTCTTTGATCGTGTAGTTTTTGATGGTGGTTTTAATTTATCTTCTGCTGCTGCTTTATTCAATTTTATATTTTTCTCCAACTGGTTATTGAAAAACCTTTCTAACTTTTCTTCGTCGCCACCTGCTTTTTTTAGGATATTTTGGACTGTTTTTTCCATCATTGAATCATCTTGGGGTTTATTTTCATTATATAATTTCATAAAACGTTTGCTTCCGTAAGTCCCAGTATCAATAGGGAACCATTCAGGATTTTTTTTTAATGCTTTTTTCAATTTATCTCTAGCCACTTTATCAATAGCTTTCTTTTGAATTGTTGTTAATGTTTCGTATGCTCGTTCTTTTGTTTCTATACCGTTGAATAGCATTATATCTGAATTAGCAATCATTGTTTCACTAGCTTCTTTTTCAGCCTCGCGCTCAGTGTAGTTTCTTAGATTATTCAAAGTATCTTGATAATCAGTAGTCTTAGTTATTGATCCCTCATCATCCTCATACTCATAAGGACCGCTAGTATTATCCTCATTCGAAGTCTTATTATCACGTGACTCATAAAGATTTGTTTCAATATCTTCTAGATCCTTAACAATTGCTTGTTCCTTGACCCATCTATCTGTCGGATCCACCTCAGTCTCAACGCTATTAACACTATTAACACTATTAACACTGGCCTTATCACCATCGTCAGATTCAGTAGGATTGTATCCATTCAATGCTTTTTCATGTTCTTGTGATTTACTTATCAAATTTTTTAGAATACCTCCAATTATCCCAACTCTCTGGTTAATTCCTTTTAATTCCTTCTTTTTAACTACCTCTGTTTTCTTCCTTTCCTCATCAGACATTTTTGCACTTCCTAAATTTTTATAATCTTTAGTTATAAGTCCATGATTTTTTTTTAACTCATTATATTGTTTAACGTAATCGCCAATATCTCCTAATGTTCCACCGTAATCACGTAGTATTTTTATTTGATTTTCTCCGGAAAATATCATTCCTTCTACCATCAACCCTTCTTGACCTTTTTTTACTTGATCGTCCATTTTATTATACAGATCTTTATAAGTAACTAATTCCTTATTGATTTCATCAATTCTATCCGAACTTTCACCGATAGTAGTCTTAATAGCACCAACATTAAAACCATATCCGGGTACGAAATCTTTAAATTCGAGATCCTCTTTATCTTGTTTTTTTACTGACATGTTACCGTAACCGTTTGAACCAGTCCAGTCAAGTTTTAGATTTTTAAAATCATCATATAAGAACCCTACGTATTCAAATTTAAATGGCATTATACCTTAAGTCAATATTTTATTTATAAATAAAAATAATATCCTAAATTATAAAAGATGAGTTACATTAAAGAAATACCATTTGTTTTACTATGTGTTGCTAGAATGAGATCTGGAAAATCATACTCACTGAAGCACATGATGTATCAAATGTATGATAGTAAAAGAATTGAAAAAATATTTGTGTTTTCAGGTACGAGTTCGGTAAATAATGATTACTCACATATTGAAAAGAAATGTGTTACGAGTGATTACTCTCATAATAAATTAAAGAAAATTGTTAAGTGGCAAATGGATCGAGTTAATAAAAAGAATGGTGGTAATATTGTTTTGATATTTGATGATATGAGTGATCTTACAGAGAAACTTAGTTGTAATTTGTGGAAGAAATTATTATCAGAACATCGTCATTATAAAATAAGTTGTATATTTTCCATTCAGTATATTAACACTGTTAGACCATTCTTTAGAGATTTAACTAGATATTGTATGATATTTAGGACTACATCGAAGAAATCTATTGAATCAATATATCATAATTTCATGACTGAGTTTGATAGTTATACCGAGTGTAAAAAGTTTTTATTAGAAAAGACTAAAGAACAATATAGATTTTTACTTATTGATATGTATGCTGATGGTGATGATAAATATAAGGCATTGAAAGCACCTAGTGAGTTACCTAATTATGTGTTAAAATTTTAATTAATAAAAACTATTGTTAATATTAAATTGTTTGTAAAAATTGTTGAGTTATAATGATACTTTTTCTATTAAGTATTTTATACCTTTCTTTTCATTATGTTTGTATAGACTAGAAGCTTTTATTGTGATATCACATTTACTTGCTTCTGATAATAATTTCTGTAATTCTTCTAATTCGACATCTTTCTTTTCTTTTCCATTTACTACGATTTTAGTTTTAATTATATTTGTAGATATCTTTTTTTCTTGATCGTATTCCATTTTTAATTTAACAAAACAATAATCAACATATACATTACCTCTCTTTGCTAATTCATAATACTCCTCATCACCTGTATGTTGTAGAATATTACTATTCCAATCTTCTAATGTTTTGAAGTTATCATCTAATAATGGGATCTTGAATAAATTTCTTTTATATGTTTTCTCATCTTTTAGATATACTAATCCAATTCTTCCATAGATGTTTTTATCTATATTTTTAATTGTTACTTTTCTTGTGCTATTTAATTTATTTTCCATTTTTTCTTCTATACTTTTTCTTATACATTTACAAAATATTT
>Ga0307980_1000424_pt1 | contig 19769 bp, 30 predicted proteins | sample OrgLakmetage1060_FD_201817 | JGI IMG/M metagenome (GOLD analysis project Ga0307980, IMG submission 201817) | Saline water microbial communities from Organic Lake, Antarctica - #1060 | ecosystem: Environmental > Aquatic > Non-marine Saline and Alkaline > Saline | place: Antarctica: Organic Lake... | reverse complement strand
GGCGCGTCCGACTTGTCCAAGCCTATGCGGGTGAAATTGATCGGCATGGACGCGCCAGCGGCAAAGGCCAAGGCACGCAAGCGCGCAACGGATATTCTCAAGCGGCGCGGCGGCAAGACGGACTTTGCCAAAATGAGTCCTGCGCAAATCGGAGCCGTGATTGACGAAGGTCAAGAGGGGATTGTCCGAGCTGCTGTTGATCAAACAATCGGATGGGAAAATCTCAGCCTTGACGGCAAGCCTGTGGAGTTTTCGGAAGAAGCGGCGCTTGCGATCTATCGCAAGTATCCGTCTATCTTGGACGAGGTGACGGAGTTCTTAAAGGACCGTGCCAATTTTTTCGCACAAGCCTAGATGCGCTTTGCCTCTGGGCGCGACAACACGCTTGGTTATGCGCACAGCCAAAGGACATAAAGCAGACGCGGTGGAGTTTTTTGGAGCGGGCAAATGAAGAACCGGACTTTCCTGAACTCCCATTTCGTGCTCATCTTGCGGAATGGCTGCTGGATGTGGGACCGGTGATGCAAGGCGGGATGGGGATGGTGGCCCTGTCCCATTTAGAAATTCAGGCGTGGGCCGCAAATGTAGGGCTGCAGTTTGAAGGTGATGAAGCGCAATGGCTGCAAAAAATGAGCGGGGTTTACGCCAGTGAATTGTTCGGGTCGAATGGCAAAAACACGCCACAGCCGTTTAGGGAGTAATCCGCATGGATGATATGGCATCTGTTGGGCTGCAAGTTGACAGCCGCCCCGTGCGAAAGGCCAGCGGTGATCTGGACAAGTTTGCTAAGTCCGGCGACCAGGCTGGTGGATCCGCAGGCCGTGCGACAGGTGCAATCGGCGGCCTGTCCGCCAAGATGGTTGTGGCAGCGGCAGCGGCAGCGGCACTGACTGCTGCATTTGCGGCTGGCAAGTTTTTGAACAAGTTCGTTGACGGTACCGTCGAGGCTGAAAAGGCACAGGCGCAGCTTGGCGCGGCCATTACATCAACAGGCGGCGCGGCGGGTAAAAGCGTGGCCGACTTGAACGCGCACGCGGCGGCGCTTCAAAAGATTACAAATTTTGGCGATGAAGCGACGAACGCTATGCAAGGCGTGTTGTTGACGTTCACTCAGATTAAGGGCGACCAGTTTGACGCGGCCACTGTTGCAATTTTAGATATGTCGCAGGCTTTGGGCAAAGACCTTCAGGCCTCCGCGCTGCAAGTCGGCAAGGCGTTGAATGATCCCGTCAAAGGAATGGCGGCACTTGCCGAAAGCGGAATCCAGTTCACCGAAGCGCAAAAAGAAATGGTCAAAGGCATGGTTGCTGCCAATGACACAATCGGCGCGCAGACAATCATTCTGGCAGAGTTGGATCGGCAGTTTGGCGGGTCTGCTGAGGCGGCGCGAAACACACTCGGCGGCGCGCTGGCGTCCTTGCGGGCCGCCTTTGGCGATTTGTTCGAGTTGTCCGGGCCGGGGTCTGAAAATCTGCGCGCGTCTATTGAACGGCTCACGGCGGCTGTGGCGGATCCTGCATTTTTCGCGGCGGTGCAGTCCATCGGAACGGCGCTGTTCCGCGCGGCTGAAATAGGTGTGAACGCAATGACTGCACTGGCCGACGGGTTCGCATTCCTTGCGTCTAATGCCGACGCCATAGTCATCACATTCGGACTTTTGGCGACAACGCAGATCCCCGCAATGGTGACAGGCTTGGCGGGGATTGCAACAAGCGGTACGCTGGCGTCTGGGGCTATGGGTGCGATTGCTGTGGCAATGAACCTGATCCCCGGAGTTGCCTTGCTGACGGGCCTTGGTTTGGCGCTGACGGGCCTCTATCGCGGGTTTACACAAAGCGCGGCGGCGGCGGCGGCTTTTGAGGGTGCAATGGGGCGCGTGTTGAGCGTCCAGAACGCGCTGACAACCGCGACTGAGAACTTCTATAACAATGTGAACCGCCAGAACCTTGACGCGATGCTGACGGCGGCTGAAAACGCGCGCGCCATGATCGAAGCACAACTTGAGGCGGCAAAGGCTGAACTTGAGGCGGCTTCTTTCGCAACGAATTTCTTTGGCGCAAACCTTGGCGAAACTGAGCGCATGGCGGCGGCACGGGCAGCAATCCAGCAACTCGCTGTTGATTTGATAGAGGCCGAAAGCCGCTTTTCAATGGCAGAACACGCTGCGTCAAACTTCAACGCCACTGTCACTGACCCAGCCGTGCCAGACGCCTACGCTGGGATTGTGTCTGACGCTCAAAAGATGCTGGACACAATGAACGATCAGAATGCGGTCCAGCGACTGATTAACGAACTTGGCAAGGACAGTGCAGAGGTTTCGGCACTTCGGGCGCAACAGGAATTGAAGGCGTTTGAAGCCACGCTAAAGACGCTAGACGCCAGCGAGGAATTGAAAGAGCAGCTTCTTGGCGCGTTCCTGGTCGGGCAGGACTTGGCCAATGTGTCAGGTCAGATCAATTTTGACAGCGCTGTTGCGGGCGCTCAGGCACTTGCCGAAAGGTTAAGCATATCACTGCACGCGGCGATGCAAATGATGGGGCTATTGGGCGCGGCATCTCAGGCGGCTAGGCCTGTTATCTTTGATCCTCGTGATCCACGATTTGACGCGGCAGCGGCAGAATCAGCCGCAAGAACTGAGCGACTTACTAAAATTATGGCGGACCTAGCCGATGAATCAAGCAGAGTTGAAATAAATGTTACAGGTGCATCAAGCGCGTTGGACGGTATTTCATCCGGCGGCGCGGCGGGTGCGATCAACAAAACAGCCGACGCCATGCGCGACCAAATCAGCGCCCTCGAAGACGCAGCGGACCCCATGCGCATCTACAATCGCGGCATGGCTGAACTTGACGCGCTCTACGCGACGGGCCGCTTGTCCGATGGTGCATATGCGCTTGCTGTTGAGGAATTGGCAGACGCGCTGCGCGATGCACAAGGCGCAACCGACGATTTCACACAGACATTCATGGACGGCATGGGGTCGGCAATCGACTACATGGTCGGCGACTTCAAAGACGGCTTTTCGGGCTTGCTGGACATCATCAAAAGCACGCTGTTGCAGGCTGCACAGTTTGCCATTGCCAACCCGATCAAGCTGGCCTTGGGTCTCAGTGGCGGTGTTGCGGGCGCGGCGGGCGGTGGCGGCGGTATGCTGTCGGGCTTACTGGGCAGCATGGGCGGCGATGGCGGCATCATGGGCGCGCTTACTGGTGGTGGTGGCCTAGCGGCTGGCTTTGGTGGCCTGTCGGGCGGTTCCGGGCTTATGGGCGGCCTGGGTAACACTCTCAGCGCAACATTCGGCACGGGCGGCGGCATCGGCGGGCTTGTTAGTCAGATCGGCGGCGCGGGCGGGCTTATGTCCAGTATCGGCGCGGCCATCCCTGTCATCGGCATTGCTGCAGCGGCGTTCTCGTTTTTCACGTCCAAAACCAAAGAACTCGACGCGGGCTTTCGTGTATCGGTTGACGGTATGACTGCGCTTGTCGAGGGATATAAGAAGGTTGAAAAGTCAAAGTTCTGGGGGCTGTCGAAAAAGGTTAGCGACCAATTCACGGACCTTGACGCCGCAGTCTCCGGCCCGATGGAAAAAGCCGTTGTTGATATTCTCGGCAATGTGCTTTCGACGGCGGATGCCTTGGGAGTTGCAGCCAATACGTTTGACGACTTTTCGTCTAGCATAATCGTATCCACCAAAGGCATGGATGAGACGGAAGCGCAGCAAGCAATTGCTGGCGCAATCGAAGGCTTTACCGACGAATTTGCGGCCATGATCCCCGGCTTGGTGGTTCTGCAACGCGAAGGCGAAGGCGCAGCGAGTGCGCTTAACCGTCTTGTGACTGATCTGGGCGCGGTAAACGACAGCTTGTATTTGTTTGATCGGGCAACGCTTGAAGTGTCGCTATCCAGCGCGGCGGCTGCAAGCGAATTGATCCTGTTGTCTGGTGGGCTGGATGCCTTTGCAGCCAAAACGCAATTCGTCTTTGCAAACATGCTGACAGACATCCAACGCGAGTCACGCCTGACCGAAATCGCAACGGACGCGCTCAATTCTACGCTGGGCGCTCTGGGCATTGCTATTCCTGAAACGCACGCAGAATTTATGGCGCTGCTGAACGCACAAGACCTAACAACAGCAGCGGGTCGCAACGCCAGCGCCGCGCTCCTCGACGTCGCAGCCGCGTTTGTGCAGGTTAACGGGACTGCGCAGGCGGCGGCGGACGCTGTAGCAGCACAGGCGGCGGCGCAGGCAGAGGCGACAGCGGCAATTCAAGCGGCTGATTCAGCAGCTAGGGCGCAAATGCTACAAGCGAAGCGCGATGCGCGCGATGCGTCGGCATCTGAACTTGCCGCCGATCAACAGGCGTTCCGAGACGGGGCCACTGAGTTTGACGAGTTACGCCAGAGCCTCTTGCTTGCTGGCAAGGGTGCCGAATTTGCTGCGGCTGGCATGGACCGCGTATTTGACGGGGCGGCGGCTGGCGTGTTTCGCGATGAAACTGAAAAGATGCTTTTTGGGCAAATCCAAAACGCCACAACAGCAGCGCAGGCGAACTACGCTATCCATGTCTTGCAGCTCAAGCAAAACCGAGAGGCGCGGGCCGAACTGTCTGAAAACGCCATCATGGTTGTGGACGTCATGCGCGCGCTTGGGGAGGTCTCAAACACCGCCGCGAAAAAGTACACGGAGTTCGGGCGCGCATCCACGATCAACGCACAGCGAGAGTTTACGGCGGCAGGCGGTGGTCGCCTGACAGATAGTGCAATCACTGGCGTGCTCACACTTAGTCAGTTTGCGCGAGACATGGCTGCGATGGAGTTTGACAGTTTCGGGACACAAGGTATTGCTGGCATCGCCGCAGCGCAGCAACGACTGCAAAACGTGCGCAACGAGTTCACGCTGATGAATGACGAGTTGCGCACGGGTCGCAACAGCATTGAGGCGCTGGCAACGGTCCTGCCAGATATTGCAGAATACTCAAAGTTGAGTATCGAAATGCAGGTGGAGGCGCAGCGAAAAGCAGTGGTTGCGGGCGCGCAAAACGTATTTGGTGCGGCAACAAAGAGCCTGCAATTCTATTTTGACAGCATTGGCGATGCGGTGGCGAACATGGTCGGAGACGGCACGGCGGCATCTGTGTCCATCGACGCCGTGTCCGGTGCGATAGGTCGCCTGACCTCTATCGCTGACGTGATGGATAAGAGCATCCAAAGCATTGTTAGTGCGTCTAAGACCATCGGTTCAAACGGCGGGCTTGGCGGAACGATTGGCGCTGGTCTGCAAGCCGATATAGAGGTGGGCAACGCAATATCGGCCGCCGCTCGCAAGGCCGCCGGGTTCTTGATAAGCGAACAGGCAGCCGGAATTATTGAGGCTTTGGAAAACGACGCCGCGTTCGCTGGTACAGACTCGACCTATAAGCGCATGGCGGCGATGCTTCTTGAGGGGGTTGCGGCGTATGACGTGCCAGCGTTTGAAGCGTCGTTCTTGCGCATGTCCGACGCGCTAGCGACCGGCTCCATTAGCGTGGCTCAGTTCAACGCGCTGTTTTCAAAGTCGCAAGGGATATTTGAGGACACCGCTGAATCGGTGCAGGATATTGCATCGCGCATGAGCGGGCTTTTCAACGATGTTCTCAGCGACCTTGAGGCGATTATATCAACGCTCGACAGTGGTATAAACCAGCTTCGCGGCGGCAGTGCTGCGATGATGGCCGCGACACAGCGTGAGGCGCTGGACTTCTTGCGCGGGATAACGGGCATCCCTGACAACTCACGGCAGTTTGACGACGCAGTAGGTATTGCGTCTGATGTCGAAGCTGGTGGGTTTAGCGATCAGAACGACTATTTGCGCGAACTGGGCCAACGCTCGCGGCTGATGAGCGACATTCAGGATAGGACACAGGGCGCGCTTACCGATGCACAGGGCCGCATGGCCGTATTCGAGGACTTGCGCGACGAGCAGCGCACCACGTCGCAAAAGCTGGAGGCATTGCTTGCAGAACTTAAAAGCCAAAAGCCGTATCTTGTGCAAACCGCAAAGACAAACACGGAGCTGCAAGACATTGAGGAAAGCCGCCAGCAGGTCGGCATATTGACGAGGGATTCCTAAGTTATGTTTCGAGTGCGGGCCATCCCACTGACCGACACGGTGCTATCATCATCGTCGGTTCCTGAAAACGACTTCGCAGCCTTCAGCGGCGCGTCTGATTATGCGCTGGGGGATCGTGTCATTAGGACGCAAACGCATCGCATATATGAGGCGCTGGGTGCAATCACGTCAGGCGGATCAAACCCCGAGGACGACCCGCTAAATTGGCTGGACGTGGGCGCAACGAACCGATGGAAGCCCTTTGACTATAGCATCGCAGATCAGGCCGTCGGGGACGACATGGAGTGGGTGCTGGACCCGCCGAGTTTTGTTGACAGGGTTTTATTTTTCAACGCCGAGTGCGAAAGCGTTACTGTGTTTGTGGAAAATGGCGGGACGACGCTGCAAAACGAAACATTTTTAATGACCGACAACGCTGCGGTCAGTACGTTTTTCGAGTGGATCACTACGCCGCCTGAGTTTCTGAACACCCTCGCCGTTCCTATCCTTTTTTCGAATGGTGCGGAAATCACGGTAACAGTCAACGGCACAGACGCAAAGGTGGGTCAGATATTATTCGGCAGGTTGGAGGATTTGGGCATAGCGATATTTGACACGTCAGTGACGCAACGGGACTTCTCAACCATTGAACCGAATATCTTTGGCGTGCGCAGAATTGTAAAACGCGCATCGACTTTTGATTTTAACTTCCATGTTAGAATACAGCCGGAACGCGCGCCTTTTCTTTTCAAACGAATATATGAGGGGCGCGGAGAGCCGTCCGCGTTTCTTGGCGCATCTAATGCAAAGTACGGAACCATTGTGCTTGGGCTAGTTTCAAAGTTTGATCTGGACTATTCAGACCCGAGCCTTTCGAATTACGTCATTAAAATAGATGGACTAATATAATGGTAACTTGGCCAACTAGACCCACAAAGCCCCTATATACGGGGGACGGAACTGCCTACTCAGCTCAACTTGACGCATATGTGATTGGTTACGTGGGCGAAAGCCTGTATGACGCGCTGGTAGATTTTGACGACGAAATCCAAGCCATTGCGCCGAACGTCACAGCCGCCGCTGCGGGTGCGAATTATCAAGGCATCTATGATGCGGGGGCGACGTATCAAGTCGCAGAGAGCGTTTCTTATCTCGGAGTTTTCTACCTCGCCAACACCGTCAACACAGGTATCACGCCAGTAGACGGGGCGAATTGGGCGGCGATCCCCGGATCGTTTGCAACAGTGTCGCAAGTCAGGTCGCTGACAGGCACAGGTTCTTTTTTCGGCGACGTAATAAACGACGCTTTAGACAACATTGCCGCGCCGTCTGGATCTGCAAACTACGCGCCCGACTGGGATGGATTCTTTGGAATAGAGCCGTGGACAGTCACAGCAAACCGTGTCTTGAGCAATCCGACGGGCGGCATCCCCAACACCACCCGCATCGTTAGGATCAAAGGCAGCGACGCAACGGAGCGCACAGTAACATTCGGATCGTATTACAAGGGGGATTTACCTGACGTGCTGGTAAATTCGTCGAACGCTGTTGTCCTGATTATCCTGTGTCTTTCTGCCACCGAATTTGTTGTGTCTATGATTGATGGGCCGACATGATGGATTTTCTCGGACCAACGGCGATGATGATGGGGGGCGGGCCGGTTGTGTTCATCCCGCCGAGCAGTGTTGTCACGCTTAATCCTGTAACTCTTTCAACCCTTTTTAGAGGCTATGCGAGGGCCGGAACCGAGGCCGCAACAGTAGCGGGCGGGTCTGGTGGGTCTATAACTGGCGACTTGATACCGGGATATACAATTGACGGGATATTCATAGACAGGTCAAGCGAACAGCTTTACGTCTATATTCTTGGGACACCTGCTGTCGCGCACTTGGTGGCCGTCACGCAGTTTAAGATCGGCGCTTATACAACGGTAACGCCGTTTGCAAACGCAGTTCAAGTGACTGGCGGTGGAAATACACTTCTGGGTGATTTTGTCCCTACTGCAAACGCCCCTGTAGCTGGCACCGCTATTACGTTCCAACTTTTATAAGGAGTCGCCAAAGTGACAACCTACCCAGTAAAAGACCTCGAATTTCTGCGCGGCGATCCGACATTGGCAAGCCTCGACGGCGAGGAGCGCGCAAAGCTCTCTGCTATCAGGCGCATAGGGCGGGAGGCAGATTTCGGAGTTTACCTCGTGGACACCACCCCGCCAGATGGCCAGCGGTGGACTGGCACGTTTGCAGGCGATCCGCCGGAAGCGGTGTTTGAGGATATTCCACAGCCGACAATCGAGGAGCGCCGCGCACGTATGGTCATTACGCCATTGCAGGGCATCTTGACGATTGGGGAGGTGGAATGGGGTAAAGTTCTCACCTACCGCGAAACCGCGACATGGGGCGAAAAGGTCATTATCGACAACGCTGCGGACTGGGTTCGTACCAGCGAAAACATCGCGTTCTTTGGGTATCTGCTGGATTACACGGATGAGGACATGGACGCGCTGTTTACGCAAGCGGCACAGGTCACAGCATGATTAAAACCCGCCTATATCGCCCGTTTTACATCCTTGCCCGATTTGCCGAAATGCTTATTTCATCGGCAAGTCGGGTGTTAAACGCTGCTGTGTTTGGCGGATCAACGCACCAGACGACAAGCGCACGGGCTTACATTGATGGGCAGACAAGCGAAGTCTGGGCCAAGCGTCGCAACTTAATTGACCGCATGTTTTGGTTTATGCCGAACCACTGCGCGAGTGCATGGGCGGCGGAAGTCGATGCGGCGCGTAAAACACTCCTACGCGCCAAGGCGTCAGAATAAGATGGAAAACCGCATGGAATTTATCGCGAATTATTGGGCAATCGTCGCAGCGGCCCTTGGCGCGGTGCTGTGGCTTGTCCGCCTCGAGTCACGCGGAATCGCAAACGCCTCTGACATCAAACGCCTTTGGACACAGCGAAAAGAAGATTTGGAGTCGGCCAAAGACAGCCGCGACCGCACAGACAAGCGTCTGGATGAAATCGGGCAAGACATCAAAACACTTTTACGAGGACTAGACAAATGAACAAAGCAGAGTTTTTCAACCACATACGCAAGATCAACACCCGCACATTTAGCGGGCGGCTATCAGGCGATCAGGTCAGCGGCATTGAGGCGATCTTAGATGCAGGTCATGGCTACCCCCTGTCACATCTAGCTTATGCGCTGGCAACGGCTCGTGGCGAGGTTGGCCCGGGAATGCGTCCGCGTGAGGAAAATCTAAATTATAGCGCAAGCCGTATCCCGCAGGTGTTTGGCGCGCATCGTCGGCAAGGCATCGCCGCGTCCAAGCTGGCCCGCAATCCCGAACTGCTGGCGAATACCGTCTACGGTGGCGAGTGGGGCGCTGAAAACCTCGGCAACACTCAGGATGGCGACGGCTGGCGTTTTCGTGGTCGCGGACTTCCAATGGTTACGGGCCGGGCGAACTATGAAAAGCTGGCGGCAATCACGGGGCTTGATCTGGTCGGCATTCCTGAATTGATGTTGGAAACAGACAACGCGGCGAAGGCGTCATTGCTTGAAGCCATGCGATCAGGCATTTACACAGGCAAGCGTTTCAACAGCTATTTGCCCGAAGACAGGGCCGGAACGTTGTCGCAATTTACACAGGCGCGCCGGATCATTAACGGCCAATTTCACGCGGATAAAATCGCTGCGTTTGCGATGGACTTCCAGGCGGCACTTGTCGCAGCAGGATACAACAGCGAGTTTCCAGCAACAGCAACAACGCCACCGGCAACGGTAGCTGCTGAACCCGATGAGCGCACATCCCTTGCCCAGTCCACCACAATGCAGGCGAGCGTTGCGCAGATCGGCGCTGCGGTAACGGCTGGCGGCACGGCTGTCAGCGCGCTGGATGGCACGGCACAGATCATCGCAATCACGGCTTGCGTTGTCATTGCCTTGGCAGCGCTTTGGATCATGCGCGAGCGTGTCAAAAAATGGGCGGGGGGCGTTCGATGAGTTGGCTAATCACAACACGCATAGGACGGGCCATAGCGGGCGCAGGGGCGCTGTTGTTGGCGTTGGTGTCCTTTGGGGCATCGCAGCGACGCAAGGGCCGTGAGGCGGTCGAAGATGACATGAACGAAGCCTACAACGACACGACCAAAGAGGTGCGAAATGTCCAAGCTGATTTGCCTGACGATCCCGATGATGTTCTTGATGGGTTGCGAAAATACACCAAGCGAGGGCAGGGCGGCGGCGATACTTGATGCGGCTGTGCCAGTGTCCCGAACCCACGCCGAGGCCCTTGTTGGCGACGACGTGGGCCGTATGCGTGCGACGGGGCTGGAACTCATCACGGTGGTAAATTGCTGGCCTGATGGATGTTAAACATTTGATCGGGTTTTAATGGGCCGCGCGGGGTACCGGCCTGCGCGGCCTTTTTTGCGTTTGGGGTCATGGCGCGTCACCTGTGACGCGGTAGGCTTCTTTGGCGCGTTTACGGCACCACATGAGTTCCTTCTTTGCATTGTCTGGCCATTGAGGTTGCCCGTCAAATATATCGGCCAAAGCACCCCGAGCCGCCTTAAGCCGCGCCAGCAGTTCGATGTTCTCGGCGCGCACGGCGTCGGTTTCGGCCTGTGTGGTGTAGTCTACCATCATTTCATCTGTAATAGGTATGTCAGGAAAGGTGGTTACAGAGAGGCAGAATTTGAAACTTTTGAACGCTCGCTTCATCTGCTCAGGTGTTGGGTAATCGTCTCTGTGGAGGTATATCTTACCATTTGCGTTAAATATTTCATCAAGATTAGTCATCGTCTTTCTCCCTTGATCTTCATGGCGCACTGAACGGGCGGAGGTTGTCGCCACCAAGTGGCGGCATGGCGTGGTATGTAGGCAGGTCGGGTTGCTTCACGGCGTCATCACATAAAACGCCACACACATGGCGATGATGAGTAACAGACTGATGGCGTCGCGGATCAAGCCTGTGCGTTTGCGGGGCATGTTGCCTCCGGTGCGCAGGTTGGCAAAGCGAGGGTGGTTTTTGTCAGTCATAGTCAGGATCCTCCTGTTCAAATTCGAGATCGTCGGCCAGCGCATAGACCGCCTTTTGCAGATCAACCGGCAGCTTTGACACATCGACCGCAACCCCCAGCATCGTCAGATCATCAATCGCCACATTACCCCACTCAATCCAAGTGGGTGAGCGGTCCACGCCATAGTCGGTGACAACGCCGGTGGCGCTGAACACCACCTCCACCTCCTCGCCGTTGTGGTTTGCTGTTCCGTATGCCATCAGCTGCACCCGCGCGCGATAGCTGCGGACTGGATTGCTTGAGCCTCACCGCGCATCTGTGCAATGGCAGGCCCTTGATCGTTTCCGCCGATCCAGAATGCGGCGGGCCAGAACAATACCAATGCGACGGCAGTCATTGTCGCGTCGTTGTTCGCCTGCTGTGTCTGTTGTCCGGTCGCAGTAGCAAGACGCGAGTTAAGCTGTTGCGCCTGCGCGTTGAGTTGACCGCATGTCTGGCCAGAAAATGCTACGGGGCTAACGTAGGTGGCGGCGACCTGTTCGGGGGCCGTGGCGCATCCTGCAAGGGCAAGCGTAGCGGCGGCGGTAATTGCGATGATAGCTTTCATTGGTTTGGTCCTTTGGTTGGGTTAGTTGTGGATCGTAGTAGATGCTATGTCAGCCAAGGCTTTCCGCCGCTAAGGTCGGCACAGTTGGCGAACATGCCCTTAAAATTCGTCTCAGACCCACCAGAAAAGTCAATGGTAGGGAATGCGCTTTTCTCCGCCCACTCTTTTCCTTCATCCGTTTTCAGGAACGCGGCCTTTAATTCCTCTTCTTCCGCTAAGCGCCTCTCTTTTTCTACACGGTATTTTTCATTTGCAACGGCGCGCGCGGCGTCGGCGTCAATGGTGTCTTGGTGCATTGCAATGTAAACGCCGCTGTCGTCTTCGTCCTCAATGTCGTAAAGAAATGTGCCTGTTTTGTGGGTAACTCGGAGCGATCCGCGAATGTCTATCGTCAGACCTGCATCCTCGAAAAGGCGGACGACATCCGCTTGTGTTAGGTCTTTCATTGGTTTGGTCCTTTGGTTGGGTTGATGTGTTTCTATAACCTACAATTACCCGCTATTGCCGCACCTGTCAACCTTAAAAAATCGTCGGCTGTGCAACAAAATCCACTGACACCGCCGAACCCCTGGACGGATTGCAGGAAAGCAGCCTGGGCTTGGCCGCGCTTGTCCCCGGACGTCAGGTGCCAGCCGGGCTTTTTGGTTTCGACCGCCAGGAACACGCCAAGCGTTTTGCCAACGTGTGACGGCTGCACAACCACGGGCAGGATCCCGATCAGGTCGGACGACTTCCAGCGGGCATTGAGGGCTGACGATTCATTACCCAGCCCGAACCGGACCAGGCGGTTTGTCTGGTCTGTCATGGCCCCAGAATTATTCCTGAACAGCGGCACACCAGCCCGGCCCGCTGCCAAACGTATCTGTGCAGCCCCCGCAGCCTCACTGTGACGGGCCGTGGGGGCGGGCGAGGGCATGACGGGACTCAGGATAGCCGTGAGTTCGGCAATGGCCTGTGCGGGGACGTGGTGTCCCCACCGCGCTTGCCAGTCTTTGAGGGTCATGCGCCCGTCCACCGCGTCGGCATGAGCGTGCCGCGCAGGCGGGCAGACGCTACAAAATCCACCCGGATCGGATCGCCTTCGGATTGACCGCTGGTCAGCCGGATGCCCTTACCCTTTTCAATTACGTCAGCGGCTTTGATGAGGCGCGCCATCACGGCAGGATCGTAGCACAAGCTGGACGCGCCCCCGTCGCCCTTGGCCACCACGCGCCGCCAATCCGGGAACGTTCCGTCGATCACGGTAAATTCCAGCACGCCGGTGCGGGACATTTCGCCGCCTTCTCCATGGTTGATCACAAATTGCAGGATACCCGTCTCGATGTCGCCGTAAACCCATAGATCGCCCACCTTACTGTTATACTTGAAAGCCTTGTCGGTTGCGTCACAGGACAGGATGAACCCTGCGCCCGGAGGCGTGCCGGTGGCTCCGGGCATCCGTGGCGCGTCCATACCCTGCGTGAAACATTCCGTACCGACGTGGCATCCGTCTGGCAATTCAATCGTCATCATCTGGTGGCCGTCCAGCGCTACCAGCTTGTCAGCCTCGATCAGCACGCCGCCGAGATAGTAGCGGGTCGGGTTGATGTCGACGCACTGGAACGCCGCGCGCAGGTCATCGGCGGGCAGGAAAAACGTCGTTGGGGTCAGTGTAGGTGTGATGGTTTTCATTTGGTTGGCTCCGGTTGGGTTGGTGGTGGGCGGCGCAGGGGCGTTCGGTGTGGTTAAATATCGACAAATTCACAGCCCATCAGGCTCAAAACCTTTTGCACCTTTGCCGAAGATTCGGGGCTTGCAACACACAGGAACATAACTGAACCATCATGCTTTGCGGGTGCGGTCTGTTCTTGTTTGCTGTTGGGTTTGTTAGACAAAAGCCAGGCCTTTGCGCGGGATTCTGCTTGACGGCTTGGCCTGCTATCCGCGCGGCTATTCCACTTTGACGTGGCGTTGACGTATCCGAGGGCAAGGTCCATTTCTGGATTAACTGTAAAAGTCTTGGCCATGCGCGCAAGGTTTACATAACCTTGAGATTCAAGTGACGACCACTTAGTTTTGTGGCGGTCATAAATTGATTGTGAGGTCATGGTCTGTCTCCGGTTGGTGTGTCAGGTATTCGCGCGCCCACGATAAAGCCGCGTCGATTTGTTCAGGTATGGGGTGCGGTGCAGGGCGGGCCGGTGTGACAGCGCAAGCGTCTTGGGGCCGGACCGCTTTGAACCGTGCCCATAATTCCGCCTCACTGTGCCGGTCCATCCGGCGCGCGTTGTGGCATAGCTGATAGAGGTGTGTCGGCATGGCGGTGTCTCCTATCTGGTCGGCTTAAATAATGAACCGATCAAGCGGCCCGTGATCTTCCCGGCGATACGGCGGCCAATGCGCTTCGGGATGGCCGTGCCGGGGTTTTTGTGCGTTACAGCCTGCACGTCCCCGAGCAACTTGGCCAGCGCGTAGAGTTTGCTGCGGAACTGGCTGATGGTCATGTCGTCACCATTAGTGCGTTCCACATTTCTACGTCTTTGGCCGGATTGTTTAACCCGTGAGGGTCGCTTTCAAACCCTATCGGACCGCAATAGTCACGTCCGGCATTTTCTGACATTACGAGACTGACAATTTGGTATCCATTGGCTTTTGCCAGTGCCTTCATTGCCTCTGCTATTTCTGATCGAGTCATACCGTCACCTTTTCATAAAGCCCGGTCCGGGCGTTCCAGATTTTCAGCAGGTCAACCGTGGCCGCACCTTGGGTCATGGCGCGTGGTCCCTTATCCAGTCTTTCAGTTGCTCGACGGTTTTAGCCTGATCAAAATGCCATGCCTTCAGATCGTCAGCCGATTTCTGAACGTTCCTATCGCTGCAGGACTGGCACCGATCCGAGATCGGGACAAGCAAAGCATCTTTGCCGGGGTGTGGGCGGGCTGCCCGGACGCGCTTGACGCCGCAATCGCAGCATAGGGGTAGGTTCTTGCCGTCCCGCTCATACTTGGCCCGTTTGGCCTTCAGAGCGGCGCTATGTGCCGGGCACAACCGCTTGCCGGTCGCAACGGCCTGTTCGCGGCATCCGTCTCTTTTGCATTGGGTCATACCGTCACCTTTTCATAAAGCCCGGTCCGGGCGTTCCAGATTTCCAGCAGGTCAACCGTAGCCGAGCCGTGGGTCAGGGACCGGTCCGCTTCGTTCAAGGCATCCTGCGTGCTGGACGCGCCGATCATGATGTGACCGTAGCGGTAGGATGTCAGCCCGGCAGCGGCGCAGGGGCGTTCGGTGTGGTGGGTCATGGCTTCAAAATCACCATGGCTGTTCCATCCATTCTTTTTGCCACAATGGTGCTGTACGAATGGCTACCAGAGCGTGTGTCGAATGCCAGATGCGTCAAAATGTCGCCGTTGTCAGTCACTATCTTTTTTACAGCTTCTGCCAGTTCGTCGGGTGTGAGTTTCATGGTCAGTGTCTCCGGTTGGTGTGTTTCTCTACACCCTTATTATCCACTATTACTGCCCAAGTCAAACACTATTGTGCCGCTGCCGAAAATAATGCACAGTGTTCGTGTTGTGTGGTATCTCCAAGCCCGGCGGGTGTATCCTCCCCATCACCCGCCGGTGCTGAGAACCAAGTCCTGAGCGGCCCGCGCATAATAATCCCGATCCAGCAACGCCCAATCGAAGTCGTGCTGGTCATTGCACATCAACACCGTTTCGCCCTTGGCAATCGCCTGGGGCCGGTCGTGCATCGGTAGCTTGGGTAATGGCGGCATGATCTTCCAGAGTTGCGCGCCACCCTGCGCCGTGACGTAGAACCGGCCCGTCCGCTGCTGTGCCGCCCCGCCGGTGTGCATCTTGCGCTTGACGGGCCGCCCTTTGGCGTCTGGTGGCGTCGATTGACATTCATAGTCTGACAGATCGCCACCCAGCATCACCCGGTCGTTGCGCTGGACCTTCAGGGTGTGCATAAAATGGAAAGCGTTGTCGCAGGCCGCCACGGTCTCAGCAACAGGCGTGCCGCGCACCAGATACGCCTCAGCCGCCATGGCAATGATCTTGCACGATTGGTTTTTGTGCCAGCCGTCGCCGTAGCCCAGACCGTGCTGATATTCAAACGCGCCTTTGCATTTTATTCGCATCAGTGTTCACCTCTGTTAAAAACTATACGTTCAACTGTGTGACCTTTACTCATAGCTATATCCGTCTTTTTTTTATGAAAGACACCTTGAACATGCACAATTCCCAACTCCTTCAGTCTTGCAAAGAAAACACACAACTCAACCGTTCCGTCTGGAAAAGTTACATTGTAAACCCATTTAGTTTTTACTCTGGAAAGTCTTTTACCTTGTTCTTTTAATCTGTCAGTGTCACCGGCCCACCGGTCTCTCATTTTTGCGGCGTGACCATCTCTTGCCCCTGACGCCCATTCCTTTTTCAAACGTGCCGATATTTTTGCGGAAGTAGACGCGCTTGTGACAAACCCTCCGTCAGTGTCGCGTCTCAAGTTAAATCCTGTTTCTCTTTCGCAAGATTGCAATTTATCCATCCAGTAATTTTCACGATCTTTGATTACGTTTTGTTCGCAAAATTCTAGAGGAAACATTTCAAAACGATCAACTCCGTAACTATTAAAAGAGTTTCTAAGGTGGTCATTGATGTGGCATTTACTGTCCATATGGAAAGAGTTCAAATACTGCTTGCATCTTTGGAACATGCACCGTGTCCGGCCAACGTAAATCTTACCTGTGTCAAGGGAACGTATCCCGTAAATTCCAGAACGGTCCTTCAAGAATGGATTTGGTAGCATCTGGCATGTCCTTCTATGCGTTAGAACGACGTGTGACATAGTTATTCAAGTATGGCAAGATAGTTGTTAACATCTTTTTGAAAAAATGCAATATAATCCTCAGATTCCAGTTCCAGCCCGGTCAGGCGTTCCCATTCAGCAGACACAGCGTCGCACTCGCCCACCCGGTCCCGGTCCACGATATATTCAATCCCGTCGGTGTTGACCTGAATCAGTTCCAGCGACGGGATGGCTGCAAGGCGTTCGGCCAACATGCACAACAAAAGCTGTCCGTTGATTGTGATCGTCATAGTGTATTGCGGATCGTAAAACGGGCTATAGCTGCTGTTCGAGTTGCCATAGGTTGCGTTGAGTGCCAGCTTGAGGGCCTTGTTGCGCGGATCGCTTTTGGGAAGGCTGATCCGCTGTTCGTAAACGTCCTTATAGATGTCACAGAACACGTCGGACAGGTGCGCCGGATAGACACGGTTCGCAATGGCCAGATTGGGATAGTAGCTGCGCACGTCCCGGCCCTGCACCACGCGGTCCGGCGTGCTGCGCCAGGTGGTGCAGTCCTGTGCGCCATGGATGCCGCCGGTGCCGAACACGAATGTCAGGCCGTGGCAGGTGGCCGTCAGGTCGTCGAACGCGCCCTTTGTCTTGGTGATGACTTTGCCGCGCAGATAGTCCAGCACGCGGTTGAACTCAGGTGTCTGGAATTGCACATAGGGAAAAATGCAATCGGCCAACGGGATGCGCGCGCGGGGTGTTTGCCGCCAAGATCCAGACTTGCCGCAGATACCGGGCTGGGCCGCGTTGAGCCGCGAGATGAACACTTTCGAGCCGATGGTCGAGTCGCTGGCGTTTGTCAGGTCTTGGTCCAGTGCGGCCGACATTTCATCCCGGAACGCCAATGCAGCTGCCGACTCTTGCCAGAACCGAAGCGTGGCCGCCACGTCGTGCCGGTTGTATCCTAGCAACTGCGGTATCTGGTCCGGTGTCAGGACCGTGCCGGGCGGAAAGGGCAGGTCCGCAACGTGCGGCAACTGTAGAGCAATCTCAATCTGTTTCAGGCTGGTCATGCGCGCTTGGTTGTCAAAATGGTGGATTTTGAACAAATCGACTTGCGGCACGATCATGTCAGACGCCCAAACGTTATTGCGGAACCTGTCGTTCCACGGCGTCTCGATGATGCCCATAGATATCTGATAGGCGTCTGCTGCAGTAAACGAGTCAAACCGCAGCAGAGCGTGCAACAGCGGATAGTCATACCCGACGTTGTTATAACCAATCATCCGATTGCCGGGGTGCTGGCTGAGGGCGTGAATGAAATTCAGCAGTTGTCGGGACTGGTTCACCCGGTCAGACACCTCAAATATCCATTCCGTGCCGCTGGCCGCGTGGACGATTACCGCGCTAAATACGTTCGGGTAAGATTCCAGATCGTAGGGGAAGTCATTCCATTGGGTCACAGCACCACCGCTTCGCACGCTCTGGTGCAGGCTTCCCGCTCGTCTGTTGTGGTGCAGCCGCAAATCAGCGTGCAATCGCTGGCGAGTGCGTGCGACTCGGGCCAGCCTCCCGGTTTTACATAGGAACCATAGACTGCAACCAATATCCATTCCTCGCCGGTCGGATTGTGCGTTACGCGGTCGCAGGGTTTAAATTGTGTCATGGCTTAACCTGCCTAGATGCAATGGCAATTTTTTTCAGAAGTTCCGTGTCGAATTGGTTATCGGGACTGACCTGTGCATATACCTCACCCACGTCTTCATCTTCATATTCTGCAAGAGCCGTATTAGATATTTCACCTATTAGATGAATTGTTCCCATAAGTGCGACCGATGAAAACCCTGCGACTTCACTGGCATTGTCAAAGTCCCTAATATCACGCAACGCTTTCTTTAGTATCTCAATTTCTAAAACCAGATCATTGTTCACTAAATGCGGCTGACTGTCAGGGTATGACGTTTCACTGTCTTTAACGCTTCTCCACCCAGTCTTAGCACGAGCCCTAGCAAGTTTTATTGCGCTAACTAGCGATAGGGGGTGCAGCGTTTTTCCCAATAATGTTTCGTTCATTATTTTTGCGACAAATGACCATTCTGCTCTTTCGGCGCAGTCGTTCCATTCTCTTGTTCCAAATTTTAAAGACACCTTAAAGTCTCCCTGTTGCGTGTGACGGGCAGGCCATGACAGCCCGCCCGGTGTCGTATCAGAAGGGGATTTCGTCGTCCAAATCCTGACGTGACGTTACCGGCATACCGCCTGCGGCGGGGGCCATATAGCCGCCATACTGCGCGGGTGCCGTCTGTGGCGTAGGCATTCCACTGGCGGCAGGCGTCGGCATACCTGACGGTGCAGGGGCCGGTGCGGGCATACCTGACGGTGCAGGGGCCGGTGCGGGCATACCTGACGGTGCAGGGGCCGGTGCGGGCATACCGGACGGGGGGAGGTCGCCAACCGCCGTGAAGGTGAATGCCGGTGCAGCCTGCGCAGCACCGCTCGGCAGTTGCGGGGTCTGGGTCATACCTGCTGGCATATACGCACCTGGACCTGCGCCAAGCTGCTGTTCCAGCGATGGGCCGCCGACAATCTCCGGGCCGAACCCTACAAGGCAAACAGTCTGAGGGTTCAGATAAACGCCCGCCGTGTGGTCCATGTTCCCATTGGCCGATGTCGAGAACGGGACGGTGACATAATACCCGCGCTTGATCTCGCTGGGGTCACAATAGGTCGGCACGCCGCCCTGATACTTTGCAGAGGCAATTGGCAGCGTGGTCGAAAACTTCACAACCCAGCAGCCTTTGCCGTGCTTCCAGCGCGGTTCTTGCGCGCCGGTTGTCGGATTGGCGCGCATTTCATCGCCGTCCACAATTTTCCAGCTAAACGCCGTGGCGGCCAGTCCCATGTTAATCTGGGCCATGATCTGCGGGGCCTGTCCGTATCCGGCCTGCGCCGCCTTGAACATCAGGCCCAGCATTTCATCCATGCCAGGGGCGTTCTTTTCAATTGCCACGGCGAACCAGAACGATTGTTTGTCTTCGGGGATTGGGCGGTTGTTGGCGTCGGTGGTCTGCTTCACCCACGGATCGCCTGAGATAAGGCGTCCGACTGGTGAGTTACCGTATTCTGTGTGTCGTGACATTATGTGTCTCCATTGGTTGGTTGGTTGCGAGGTCCGGTCGGCATCTTTATCGCCTCCCGATACATTTCCAGCATGGCTTCTTCTTCGGCCATATCGCCAGCGTCACGCTTGCGTTCGGCGATCAGCTTGCGGATCA
>Ga0307980_1000423_pt1 | contig 19769 bp, 11 predicted proteins | sample OrgLakmetage1060_FD_201817 | JGI IMG/M metagenome (GOLD analysis project Ga0307980, IMG submission 201817) | Saline water microbial communities from Organic Lake, Antarctica - #1060 | ecosystem: Environmental > Aquatic > Non-marine Saline and Alkaline > Saline | place: Antarctica: Organic Lake... | reverse complement strand
AAAATGGGTGGAACGCATTCAAGGATTAATAAGCTACAGAATTAGATGATTTATAAGTGGAGCTCTTGGTATTCCATAGTTGGTTCTCCTCTATTATTCTTATCATTTCTACTCCGGCAGTGGTTCTTTTGGCTCAATCTAAATTTTTAAATCCCGTACCTTGTATTATTTGCCATTTAGTCATTCTATGGTCTTGTTATACTATATCATTGAGGTATTTAGATCACCTTTCAAATTAGTGGATGGGAAAAGAGGAATAGTATTCGACAAAAGCATACCATATTTTAATCGATGTTCTAACCTATAGACACCTGCTTATTCAGCCACGGTTAGAAATGGTAAACCAATTAGATATTCCTTTTGCTTGTAACTTCTTCCATTCAAAAGGAAATTAAAGAATACATTTTTGCTTCATTTATGCAGTCCTGCATTCAAGTCATAACTGCACCATATCCTAAAAAAAGCTTACAAAAATAAACCCTTGACCCGTTGGGAAAGGAAATTCAATAAACTCATAAGAAAAACTAGGTTCAAGGTAGAGCGTACTTTTGGGGGAATAAAAAGATGGTTCAATGGAGGATTGGCAAGATACCGAGGGATGGCAAAAATGCATACCCAAAACCTGATGGAGGCCATATCCTATAATTTATACCGTAGTCCGGGGATAATTGCGTCCAATCGTAAAAATTAAGGGATAAACATCAAGAAAATGACTAACAAAGACAATAAATAGAGAAAAAAATAAGGTTTTCGACAAAAAACTAAGCGAAAATCCATCTGAATAATGGTGTAATTAAATTATTGAATTTTGCAATGGTCTTTGTATTTTTATATGATGTCGGTGTTTTGCAAAAGTCTATAGTTCTTAACTACTAGTAATTTGATTCTGAGCCTTTAAAATAGCTCATGCTAATCTTAAAATAATTTAATAATTCGTCCTTAAAAAGTTATATTTCACTTGATCCCACCTAGGTTTATACGCCTTAAATCTAAACTCCAATAATAAGTTAAGTAGGGTTTGATTTCCAATTTAACTGAAGAAGTTAGGTCAATTTAGATTGCTTCCGCTTTTTCTAACCAATGTAGCAAGACTAGCATAACTGGATAGCTAAGATGCAGTTTCAAATTTTGAAAAACCATCAGTCATCATATACACTTCTCTAAAATGGACAATTAATAATTAGAATATAATAACTTTGGACTTAAGATCTAACAACAAGGTCTTGGTATATTTTTTCAACAAATGTGAGCATGGGACAATCTAATGAAAATAAGAAACAAAAACAGGGCTTCGTAGCTATACACGGAGCACGGCAACATAATCTTAAAAATGTAACTTTAGAAATCCCCCGCGATGCATTGGTAGTATTTACTGGGGTTTCAGGATCAGGTAAGTCCTCGCTTGCATTTGGTACTCTGTATGCCGAAGCTGAGCGGAGGTATCTTGAATCTGTATCGCCCTACGCCCGCCGACTTTTCCATCAAATGCCTATCCCAGAAGTCGACAAGATCGAAGGTCTACCTCCAGCCGTTGCTCTACAGCAGCAACGAGGCTCTGGCACTACGCGATCCTCGGTTGGCTCTGTGACTACATTATCTAACTTGTTACGCATGTTATATTCCCGTGCTGGTGATTATCCTGAAGGACAGTCTCTTTTATATGCCGATTCATTTTCAACCAATACACCAGAAGGAGTTTGCCCTAAATGTCATGGATTGGGTAAAATTCACCAAGTCACTGAAAAAAGCATGGTCCCCGATGATTCCTTAACGATAAGAGAAAAAGCCATAGCGGCATGGCCCCCAGCTTGGCAAGGTAAAAACCTTCGCGACATTTTGACCACTCTCGGCTACGATGTAGATATCCCTTGGAAAGATCTTCCCAAAAAAGACCGCGACTGGATCTTATTTACAAACGAACGTCCACAGGTACCCGTATATCGTGACTTAAGCCTAGGCGACGTAAAACTTGCCATCAAAAATAAAATTGAACCTAGTTACAAAGGCACGTATAAGGGTGCGAAAAGACATGTTCTGCACACTTTTGCAAATACGCAAAGTACTTTGATGAAAAAACGGGTGTCGCAATACATGATAAGCAGCGAATGCCCCTCCTGTAAAGGTAAACGTTTACGTAGCGAATCGCTTTCTGTGACTTTTGCTGGTTATGATATTGCCGATATTTCGAGATTACCTCTAGAGAAATTGCTTTCTATTTTCGCTCCTTATGGCGATGGCACGGCGCCGGCTTTGCTTAAATTAACCAAACAGCATCAGGAAAAAGCAATGGTAGCTCAAAGAATCGCCGAAGATCTAGTGGCGAGAGTAGAAGTTCTATTGGAATTGGGCTTGGGTTATTTATCCTTGGAGCGCAGCACACCTTCTCTTTCTCCTGGGGAACATCAGCGGTTAAGACTAGCGACACAAGTGCGTAGTAATTTGTTTGGGGTGGTGTATGTATTAGACGAACCTTCTGCAGGATTGCACCCCGCTGACACCGAAGCTTTACTAAAAACTTTAGATAGATTAAAAGCTTCTGGTAATTCACTGTTTGTCGTTGAACATGAGTTAGATGTGATTCGCCATGCCGACTGGATTGTTGATGTAGGTCCAGATGCTGGCGAAGGTGGTGGTGAAATTTTATACAGCGGGCCACCGGCCGGTTTAAAAAACAGTAAACGGTCCAAAACCAGAGAACATCTTTTTAATGATCTGCCTTTTAAAAAAACCACACCCCGAAAACCTAGTGGCTGGTTGAAATTAAGTGGAGTAACCAGAAATAACTTAACAGATCTTGAAGTGTCGTTTCCTTTAGGAGTGCTAACGAGTGTCACTGGAGTTTCAGGCTCAGGTAAAAGCAGCTTAGTTAGTCAAGTATTAGTTGAATTAATGTCAACAAAATTAGGAAAGGGCCTTTTTAAGGAAGAAGACGAAGAGGACTTACAAAAAGACACCATTGAGACGCTAGGGGGAGAAATCACCTCGGGTTCAGAAGGTATCAAACGTATGGTGGTGGTCAATCAGAAACCCATTGGGAGAACACCGCGCTCTAATCTGGCGACCTACACGGGCTTATTTGATGTTGTACGAAAATTATTTGCCTCGACAAAATTAGCAAAAGCACGCCACTATAGTGCCGGTCGCTTTTCATTTAATGTAGGTAAGGGTCGATGTCCCAATTGTGATGGTGAGGGTTTTGTGATGGTTGAACTGCTATTCTTACCAAGTGTGTATGCGCCCTGCCCTGTTTGTGAAGGAGCGCGGTATAATCCCGAAACCTTAGAAGTTACATATCACGAAAAGAATATCAACCAAGTTCTGGACATGACCGTAGATAAAGCAGCCGTATTTTTTGAAAAAGAAGACCGAGTAAGTCGCCCCCTTAAGGTGTTGCAGGAAGTAGGTTTGGGTTATTTACGTTTGGGCCAGCCAGCAACTGAGCTTTCCGGCGGGGAAGCACAGCGTATTAAACTTGCTAAGGAACTACAGCGACTCAGCCGCGGGAATACACTTTATATTTTAGACGAACCCACTACGGGCTTACACCCAACAGATGTAGAAAAATTACAACTCCAATTGGCGAGATTGGTGGATGCTGGCAATACTGTAATTGTAGTTGAGCACGATATGCAGGTAGTGGCTGGTAGTGATTGGGTTATCGACATAGGTCCTGGAGCAGGAAAAGAAGGCGGAAAAGTGGTAGCAGAAGGCACTCCAAACGAAGTTGCCAAAAACGAACTCAGTAAAACCGCAATTTATTTATCAAAAACATTAAACGGTCACCAATAATTATAAAGAATAGTTTACAAACTAAGGATTTATTATATTTTTCAGCACTGGAAAAAGACTTTGAATGGACCATAGATTTACAGTTACAAAACGCAAAACGAGCAAAAAAATGAGATAACCAAATCATTTAACCATTACAAGGTATACACAAATCTAAACGTGACAAATCTAGGTTGAATGAAGGTTTCTGAACGGAATACAAAAATATTATGTCGGGATTTTCTGTCCATCGAGCGCTGCGATAGCATGGTGGAAGGATTAGCTAGATAACTTACTACGTCTGCTTTATCCTTAAAATAGACCAGAGCATGTAATTCCTGCAATACTAAAGATGTGGCAGAACAGAGAAATAATAGAATAAAGACACCTTGCTTCATGTTACTAATTTAAGCAATTACACCCGATCCTAAACACTCACTATCGTGATACCATGCGGCGAACTGGCCAGCAGAAATACAGGTGACCCCAATTATCGGTTAACAAACAGTTATACAAAGCTTAAAAAGCTAGATGAATGGTTGCGCAACCGCCTGCGATACTGCATCTGGCATCATTGGAAGAAAGCAGACAGGAAACGCAAGAATTTAATATGTTTAGGAATAGAAAAAGGTCAGGCGTATGCTTGGAGTAGCACCCGAATGGGAGGCTGGGCAGTAGCTCAAAGCCCTATACTAGGTACTACAATCACCCTATCTAGATTAAAACGAAAAGGCTACAAACCTATGATAGATTATCTGAATAGAACGCAAACTTCGATTTTTTGAACCGCCGCATACGAGACCCGTATGTACGGTGGTATGAGAGGCGCACTGGCAGTTATTTCACTGTCAGCCGTCTACTCGATTATGTGCAGGATTTACTTCACGGACCTTAATATATAGTTCGGTATCATTTCGTTTGGCGGTGTACTTTTACCATACAATTGATAAGAATTATAGTTTCCACCAGTAAATACTGTAATCATATCGAGTTCAGGCCAAATATTAATTTTTTGTCCGCCGTTTCCCGAAGCTAAATATGAGTTATAAGTTCGTCCGTCAACTATAAAATATTTATGTTCCCAAAGATAGCCGTAATCTCCTTTGTCCATATTAAATGTTTTATCAATCCAACTTTTTGATATTATTTGATTTCCATTCCACTTACCACCATCTTTAAATAATTTTGCTAATTTAATCAAGTCTCTTGGTGTAAAATACGTTTGACTAAAATCGTCACTACTCGTTTGATTTGGTTCAAAAGTCCATTTGTAGTTTGAAATGTTTAAAGGTTCAAAAAGATTTTCTTTTGCAAAATCCTCAATTTTCTTGTCTGTTGCTATTTCAACTAAACTGCCTAAAGTCAAAGCACAACCTGTACAATAAGATGATGATATACCCGGTTCTCCCACCATTGGTAAATCGAGCGTGTATTTTACCCAATCTTTACTTTGCATCATTTTTGATTCATTTCCTTTACTTTCAGGATTATTGTTTTCACAATCCATTCCGTGTCGATACATTAAGAAATTTTCTATTGTAATTTCTTTTTTTCTTTTGTCTAAATTGGCGATATCTGGATATATAGAATTAAAATAGGGTAGTAGTCCATCTTTTTCACTTTTTATAAATCCTTGGTCAACCGCTATTCTAAGAATTCCGCCAATGAAAGGTTTTGTAGCAGACCTTAATTGATGTGGTGTATTTTCATCATAACCGTAAAAATATTCCTCAAGTACTAATTTATTGTTTTTATAAATCAAGATGCTATGTACATCGGGAAAATTACCATTAATGGTTTCTTTGACCATATCGACTATAAGTTTGGGGTTTTTGAATTCTTCATCCAAATTGCCTGTTGCAAGTCCGTCATCAGTTTCTGTAGGTTTCTTATACTCGTAATTTTCTGGTTTATCGAAAAGTTCTTTTCTCGGAAACATATTCGATTTATCAATGTCTTTTGTTAGTAACTTGAATTCTTGACCGTCAGATTTATAGCTAATTACTTTCTTTGAGTTGTCCCTTTCAAAAATCACAGAACTTCCTTGCATATCTGTAAAACTGTCTATAGCAATAAATTTCAAAGGATATTTCGCATTATCTATTACTGCATAAAGCGTTGTGTCCATCGCTGATGCTTTAAGTTCTAATGTCGTATTATCAACATATTCGTATTTTCCTTCGTAGTCGAAAAGACTTTCGTATTCAGATTTCTCTTTCGTTGACGAACAACCGATAAGTAAAGGAATTATTAAAAGTATTTTCTTCATTTGAATTCTGTTTTTGGACAAGCAGGATTTTTATTCAGCTTGCACATAACGTTGATGTGTATGAGCCGTTGCGTGTTAAAGCACAAGACATTAAAAGTACAAAACTCCGCTGGAAAATTCCCAAGAATTTTCCAGATAGGCACAGACCCAGCAATGGCTTATACACGGTGTGTGTGCCCAGTATGGGCATCTTTACCTTACTGTAAAGTAAGTTATTAATTTATAGGGTGCAAGACATCAGAAAGGGAACCCTTTATCCCTTTCTTCGTGGATGCGCTGGAGTAACGTCTGGAAGCATTAGTAAGTCGCAAGGGTGGTAATCGTGAGGTTACATCTGAAGAAAGCGAGACTACAAAACTCGGTACTGACCCTTCAGCTACGCTCAGGATAAACCAAGCAGAAACCGTATACAGAGGCATATTTACTTGGGTAAGCAAGCACATCATTGTAACGCCCTAAGAGTACCAAAAGGGTAACAATACACAAAGCACATAGCTTTAAGGTTTTTTTAATCTTTCTTTTCCCCTTTCTCTTCGTTAAAATGTTAAACCGTAGCTACACTACGATTGAAAATTTTGCCTTGATAAAGGAAAAAATAAATTCCTAAAAATTCCCGAAAAGCTACATCCATTGAGTATGTGTAGATACGGCAGGAATTGAGTGAAAGAAGATGCCATTACCTGGAGGACGGAGCGTCAAAAAATGATTTGGTAAATCATTTTAGCGAACGGGCCAGCAGGCGCAGGGGATAACCACGAGTTGGTATAATGGAGAAGTCAGCAGAAGTCATAGTACCTACAGGAAACGAGTTGCCATCAGATAGGCATAGGTCTCACCAGTAGGGAAGGACGGAACATTAAATCAAGTTGAAATTCGATTAGGAGGCTTTGCTAGCCTAATCTTAAGCCAACAGAAGTAAACATTTTTTTTTATTTATTTTATGATTGCAGCAGTATTAAAAGCCAGTAACCTTTATAAAGCAGCGCACAAAGTGATGCAAAATAAAGGCGCGAGTGGAGTAGACGGTATGCTGGTTTCAAAATTGCCCTTATATATACGGGCAAATCGAGACCGAATAAGCACGTCTATCCACACCAATGGCTATATACCTGAGGCAATTTTAGGAGTATCCATACCCAAAAAGAAGGGCAAACCCCGTCTTTTAGGTATCCCCACCGTAGTAGACAGGTGTTTACAGCAGGCAGTAAGCCAGATACTAATGATCAAATTCGAATATGAATTCGAGCCATTTAGCTATGGTTTTCGCCCTAAAAAGAATACCCAAAAAGCGGTATTACAAGCACAGGAATACATCAATGATGGCTTCCAAGACATTGTAGATATCGACTTAAAGGGATTCTTTGATGAAGTTGATCACAGTCTATTACTACAACTAGTCTACAACAAGGTAGATTGTCCAGTAACCCTGCGACTAATCCGCAAATGGTTACGAGCGCCCATACTTATAAAAGGTCGCTTAGTCAAACGACGAAAAGGTATTCCACAAGGAAGTCCATTAAGTCCATTATTATCTAATATCATGTTAGATGTTTTAGATAAATTTCTTAGCAATCAAGGTCTTCGTTATGTGCGTTATGCAGACGATTTTAGTATTTACACAAAATCTAAAGCAACCGCAAAGCAAGTAGGAAATGAGGTGTATAATTTTCTCAAAGAAAAACTGCACCTACCTATAAACCGAGCAAAAAGCGGGATACGTCGGCCAGTAAATTTTGAACTGCTAGGCCATGGCTTTGTACCCATTTATAAGAAAGGTGTAAAAGGACAGTATCAACTTGTAGTAAGCAAAAGTGGATGGGAAAAATTCAAACAGAATCTAAAACTTTTAACCAAGAAAACCAATCCAGTATCGGTATCAGAACGATTAAGCAGACTCACACAAGTGTGTAGGGGATGGCTTAACAATTATCGGTTAACAAACATTTATACAAAGCTTAAAAAGCTAGATGAATGGTTGCGCAACCGTCTGCGATACTGCATCTGGCATCATTGGAAGAAAGCAGACAGGAAACGCAAGAATTTAATATGTTTAGGAATAGAAAAAGGTCAGGCGTATGCTTGGAGTAGAACCCGAATGGGAGGCTGGGCAGTAGCTCAAAGCCCTATACTAGGTACTACAATCACCCTATCTAGATTAAAACGAAAAGGCTACAAACCTATGATAGATTATCTGAATAGAACGCAAACTTCGATTTTTTGAACCGCCGTATACGAGACCCGTATGTACGGTGGTGTGAGAGGCGCACTGGCAGTTATTTCACTGTCAGCCGTCTACTCGATTGTGCGCTGGTTTTATTCTAATTTTCCATTTCTAACTTTCAGTCTTTTAAAAGGACTTAACCAATAATTTCCATCAGGCATAATTTCTTTATATTTGCGAACTAAATCTCTCAATGAAAATTCGTCAGGTCTTCTGCAATAAACTTGAAATTTCTGCTTTGTAACAAAGGTTTCGCAAAAAGCCATTTTGTACTTCGCGTTGATTTGATATTCTTTAATTTCGATGCCGATGTCATAATTAATAATATACAATCCATCTTCTATTGGTTCAGTATATTTTATAATTTCATCCATAACATTGATAGAAATATTTCTCTGTTTTACCGTAAAAATAATGTCATTAATTTTGTACTGATATTTAAAAAATATTTTGTCAATCTTACCTTCCTTTAATTCGTAAATTTTTGTTTTAGTTTCTACAAAACTTTGTGATGCCAATTGTTGATTGATAAGAATATGGTTGCCCAATACAATTGTTTGCTGATTTAATTCTCTAACAACTTCAGCGGTTGTATTATCAATTAGCTCAATTTCAACAATATTTAAATCATTCTTTCTGGAATTTTCAATGAATTGTACAAATTCGTTTGGATTAAACTTGGTAGAGTCATAAAAAGCATAAAATTCTGATTCATCAGAATCTTTTTTTAAGAGCAATAGGTCGTTATAAATAAAATTTTGATTTAATAGTATTCTATTCCCTTGAAATTCAAGAATTAAATTCGATTCATTCAAGTATTCATATCTACCTTCGGTTACATTTCCGTTGATTGATATAATTAATCTACCGTTATCCCTAAAAAACCATTTTTCAGCAATTTCATTTTCGTTTATCCTTATCCAAAACTTATTTTGTAAAATGGCGATAGTGTTTAACTTTCGGTCAAATGTTTTTAATTTTTTGAATAGGAATTTTAAATATTCAAACATATTTAGTTATTAGTACGGATTTTTTTTCAGCTTGCGCACAACGGTCCCGGCTATGGTTAGTACGGGAATTAAAAGTAGTGAACTTTCGATTAAGCACTTAGCCAAAACTTTTTATTTTGTTTTATCTTTTTTATTTTAAAGCCAAATCAAAAGATTTGGCGGACTTCGTTTAAAGCTCTAAACTTTGGATTAAGCATCAAAACCCGTATTAATTATAGCCATTGTTGTGCTTTCGTTTTTTATTTCATATTTCCTCTGCCAAATTGCTGTCCAACATTTGAAGAAGAAAATCAGAATTATAATTTCCTTTTAATTCAGTCACGATTGGTTTTAAATATTCAAATATCAATTGATTCATATTCTCGTCTCCAAGGTCGTGATTGTGAGTTTTTATTGAACCATTTAGTTTGAATTCGGGATTATCAGTTTCATATTCATTTTCCCATTCAGATATTTCCATAAGGTCAAATTCAACAAAATCAAAGTCGGGACAGTTATTTTTCGTATCCGGCAGTTTTTTATTTACGTTGAAATTGATAGAAATCCAACCTGACCAAGGACAGCAATAAATTCCAATCGAATTTGGTTCTTCATTTTCCGCTTGAAATCGAATAATGGAAGAGTTTAAAAATGCTTTAATTTCTTCCGTTTTTTTATTTAAATCAACCATTTTAAAATATTATTCAGTCTTAATTTTGTGTTTCCCAAATGAAGCACAACTTCTTATATATGCACTAAAGCAACACATATCCACTAAGAATCTCCGGATAAACCTATGTTTATATGTTCTTTATCCGGGTGCATTCTTTTTAAATTATGGTTAATCAGCACCATATTGATGGGAAACCTACTCATCTATTTTATCAAAATCTAACAAAGCAGTTTTTTCATCTGTAGGAATTACTCAAATTAGCATCAAGGTAAAGTTAATTGATAAGGTTTTATTTTATATGATTATAAACACTCATATTTAGTTGGTTATTTTTGCTTGCTTGGACACACCTATCTTAACGTTCTTACTTGATTTAGTTTGTATCCATGTGTAAATAAACATCAAATTATTCTTGTAAGTGTACGGGTTTCCGCAATTGGAGCTGTTATTTTAAAATCAGGTTTTAAAGTATTACATAAAGGAAAGAATTGGTGTAAAATAGCTGTGTTTGAATAAAAACAGAAAAGCCTGTGGAAGTATAACGGAGAAGTGGGTATATGTGTCAATCAGTTTTTTAAATCGCTCACATTGCCTTATTTCGTTCTACTAGTATCAACATTAAAAACTCGTTTCCACAACATATCGTCTACCTCTGTTTTTGTAATTCTATTTTGAATCTTTTTAGTTCTTATTCGAGTAGATGTATGTTCCTTTAAATTCTTATCAATTTTATTCTGCAGCAAGCGCAGCTCTTTTTAGAAAGTTCTTTAACAAAGAGGTAAAAAGATTCGGCAGTTAGCATAATGAATCGGGAGTTAAAACATTTATGACGGTCAGATTTATTACTTATCTTGACATATCTAGAGAAAGGGAATAAAAAACTTCAACATCATATTTTTAGATAGTAAAATTGTCAACTAAACTGTCAACTAAAAATACAAAAACCTCTTAATCAATTTATTAAGAGGTTAAAAGTGGAGTCGGAGCGAAAGAGTTCGAACTTTTTGAGTGAAGATATTGAGGTAATTATCTCTAAATCAAATTTTAAGATTTTCAAAATCTAAATGCTCCAGACATAAGTTCTATCTCAGCATTTTTAATTCCTATTTTTTTAGCAATTATTTTCCAATTCTTAACTGCTTGTAAAACTTCATTAATGATCGTATCCATTTCGCTTTCGCGTAAGCGGAAATAAGGACCAACACTTTTTGCTAGTTCAAAGTCCAACGCGTTATCATTCATGTCAATATTTAGGGATAAGCCATCCTTCTCAATGGAAGGATTTAAGTCGTAAGCTGGCGATAGGATCCAGCCTTTATCCGTTAAAATGAAACCATGATTGCGTAAATGATCATCTGTGTTTGATATAGCGATATTAAAAATAATACGACGCCATAACTGGTGTAGGTTTATATCGATATTTATACCGAAGTTTTCAATAAACTCAACTATTTCTAAATAACTAGGAGTTGTTCCTTTAATATTATCCTCTGTATTACCAGTCATGGTCATGGCAGATGCAAAATGAATCCTGTTGCCATTTTCTCTATCAAACCTACGAGTTAGAAATGTATGATAATTGCCACTGACTCTTTCAATTTTAGATTCTGCCATCTTTATACCAGCATTTGTTGCTAGTTGATATGTTAGATATTCCCACGCAGCTTTGTCAATGGTATCTGTTTTGGAGGGAAATTTTGCAATCCATAGATTTTTTTTGCTGTCTAGAATATTAGCTTTTGGCCTTGCTCCACCTAATGAAGAACCTGGAGCGATAAGTACTGCGATCCATTTTCTGATGGTTTCGTTATGTTCATCATTCTCTAATTGATTAACAGCCTCTTGTAAATCACCTAAAGAAGACCATGGTGGAGTAGGACATTGCTCATCATTATCGAGAAAAGGTCCGTTCCTATCAGTTTTAAAACGAAGTGCTCCCATTCTGCTTTGATCATAAACGCCTAATAAATAATCTATTTCATAGAGTGTTTGAGCTTTTTCGTTTTTAGTTCTTGCATCTTGAGCGGCTCTGCGTTTCATTAAGGTTTTTCCCCAAGTGTCGGGCATACTGTCTAGAAAGATCCCAAAATTCTCTTTGTTTGATGGATACTGCGCACCAGAGAAAAAGTCAATATCTGGATCAAGTAGATGTAGGGATTCACTTTTAAGCCACGCTCGGTCATACTCAAAACTAAATGCCTTTTTAGCTTTGGCAAAATGAGCAGACAGAATACCTATCAATGCAACAGATTCTAGACCTATCCAATCTGCATAAACGTAAATATCAAATTTCCCTTTTCCCATAGTTTCTATAATAAATCAAGGTCTTGTAGCTTTCTACCAAATTCATCCTCGCTGGCAAGCTTTAGAAAGTCATCTTGAAGGTTAAGGACTCTAAATACGTTAAAATATAAACCTATTGAAACGGCATGATCGCCTTTTTCTATACGATAAAGTGTAGCTCTATGAATACCAGCTCGCTCTGAAACTTGCTCAGTAGTTAACTTTCTACGTTTTCTTGCTAATTTAATATTCTCACCTATTTGTTCAAACATCTTTTGATATTTAGGGAGAAGAATAGTTTTTCTGGAGTTCATTTTGTTGCTTACTTACAACAAATATAGCGTTAATGTATTTAATAAGCATCATTATTTAAAATATTAGTAAGGCTAAAGCTTTTGATTGAGTAATTGTAAAAGTTCGAACATATAACGCTATGAATGACAACTCTTTAATTATTTTATAGAAAAGTGAAAACCTCTTTAAATCATTGATTTAAAGAGGTTTAATTTAATCGTGGAGTCGGAGAGAATCGAACTCTCGTCCAAACGAGCGGTTTAACGGCCTTCTACATGTTTAGTTTCCATTTGATTTCAGTCGTTACACCGGTTAGAAACTACCAAAGCAACGCTTGTCTCCAATTGAGTTTCTCCTCAACATCAAAGCCCTGTTGAGAATAGATTTACATTTACGAAATCTCAAAATCAGCCGCCGTAAATCAAGGCTTCTGAGAGATTTCCTGCTTGTCTACCTAGTAGACCGAGGCACTATCCTACTGTAATTCGGATTATGCAGCTAGGGCGTAGTTATTCTCGCCGTTTAAAAAAGTTGAAAAATGAGATTTAAGAGCTGTTTCCCAGCGCTCTACATGCTTACAATTAACTCGATCTCGCTGTCAAAACCAGTCGACCCCAGTTGTAATTCTTGACCATGTCAAAAAAAACTAAATTCCAAATAGAAAATATGGAAGGCAAATATAACAATCTACCATAGAAATCAACCTAAAAAATATGCCAAAAGAATTTTATCTCTTTAAAGTAAAATGACCATTATATGTTTTGCCACTGGGTCGTTCCACACGAAACCAATAATCAGAAGAAGGTACATCAACACCATTGTAAGTGCCGTCCCATCCTATTCCCTGAGGATCAATGATGGCAATCAGCTTTCCATAGCGGTCATATATACGTATACGGAGACCCGTTTCTCTTTTGGAGTTGAAAATTTGCCAGTAATCGTTAAAGCCATCGCTATTAGGGGTGAAGAATTTGTCGTAATAGAGCAAAAATAATTCTTCACTAAAGACTAATTCTCCACATTCTACATCTCTTACAAAAACTTGATAATCGTCTATAGGCAGGTCCGAAAATATATTAGAACTTTGAAAAATACGGTTGTCTAGGGAGTATTCATACACACCAGCTTCTTCCATAATCACTTCAATGGAGTTGGAATTTGCTGACCAGTCTGTGATGTTTATCATTTCTATTACTGGAAGAGAAGCTAATGAAACATCAATCACAATAAAAGCTTCACAGGTGAAATTACCCAAATCCTTAACTACAGTAAGCCTATAATCACCAGTGGCATTGATAATTATTTCTTGATCTGTGCTGCCGGTATTCCATTCATAACTCAAAAAACCGTCAGGGGCCCTTAAGCTAAGGTCAGAATTATCGCAAAGAAATTGCTCTGTATCTATATCTATAGTAAAAAATTCAGGCGTTATGATATCAAAACTAGTGATGTCAAAGCATTGAAAATTTAATTTGTTATCAATGCGTACCCATACCGTTTGGGAGCCTATTCCAGGGGTATATTCAATAACGTTGTTGTCTCTTACTAATGCATCCTCCTCATTTAAATAATAACTGACCTGAAATACGTTAGGATCTAAAACACCTAAAATCTCATCTTCCATAAAAATAAAAAAGAAGGCGGTGTCTTCAAGACAATTGTAAATGTCGTCTATAGGAGCGATAACAGGTGAGTCGTATATGATCACTTCTTTACTATCAGAAAAAGTAGGAGAACCAAATTGATCCCTACCTTGTACCGTAACCGTATACCTTCCTGGTGCAGGATAGGTGTAATTGATGGTGTCACTGCCCATGATGGTTGTCCCATTACCTAAATCCCATTCATAATTGGTAGAAAAAAAATCAGTACCAAATCGCAATTGGGTGCTTTCTCCCAAACAGATATTAAGGAAAGAAATTCCTTCTGGTCGGTCTGGTAATAAAAAGGTAGGTAAATCTAATAGGTGAGCTAGGTGAGCTCCTGAAGAGAAGTTAAAGACATTGGTCTGATAATCACACCCTATACCTAACGTATTGGGGTCATTTATAGCCCCTAAAAAGGAAGTTCCTCTATTGCTTACATATATTTTTCCGTCAGGACCTCGTTTTAAATGTGAAAATGCTAAACCACCGGTTTGGGGAGTTATACTTACAAAAGAGGGTATTTGGCTTAAGTCGCTCAAATCATACTGTCGTATACCTGCTGTATTATGAGTTACATATAGCACCTCACTATTTATAGAAAACTCAACCCCTGTAAATGGCAAGGGTGACGCAATAGCAGGCTCGTCTTCGTAAATGGAGTTAAGCTGTCCAGTTAGATTATCGAACTCAAAAAGCAAAACCTTTCCTAGGTCTGAAAAAATACCAGCGATTAATTGATTGTTAGGCGAAGTTTCTATGGCGCCAAAATTGTTAAAATTACCATCTACTGGGCTCAATCCTGTTTGAGATCTAATGGCGACAGTGGAAACTCCTCCAGGAGAAACTAAAAACGAATTAAAAGTGCCATTGCCTTGACAAATTACCCATATATCTCTACCATTAGCATGTTGCGCTGTAGTCATTTGTTGACCCACGTTATTCAACACGATGGTATGAGCGCTTTCTAATAAAATATCACCTAATCCATTGTCTAGAGACATATCTACTATGGTGTAGCTCAATCTCATCATTAAACCATCTTGGATAATTACAAACAGGTAATATTGATCGGGATTACCAGGATTACGGGTGACCACTTGTTGTGATTCTCTAAAGGCATACTCGTCTGTAGGAGTACTAGGCATATTTTGTTGGAGTCTATTTTTAAAGACTCTTCCTTCGGTGTAGAATAATAAATTTCCAGCGGGATCATTGACCACCGCAATATTATCAGGACCTTGAATTTGTCCAAAAGCGATAGGGCGTAGGATCCCGTTATCGTTTAAGGAAGTTAAACTACCCCCATTAAAACTAACTCCAGCTAATGCTCCAAAATACCAATTATTGCGCTCTGCTTGGCCTAAGGATTTGATAGGAATCAAACTCCAAATGGATAAAAGTAGGATGGTATATTTTAACTTTCGAACCAACAGGTTGGAGATTTAAAGAAACAAAATGAATTAATCGGCCAATATAATTACTGCGTGATGAAGTTGTAGCGAATAAAATCTTAATTTTTTAAAATTTTACACGAACTTCATTTACAATTTGATCTTAATAAAATAACTGCCTATATAGTTGCATCAGCTAGAAATTATTTTTGCAAGCTTACTGCGCCTCTAATATCTTGTTTCTAAGGTAGTATAACGACAACCTCTATATTTGCATACGCAGGAGCATTATCAAGAGACTTCACTCTAAAAATAGCAGAAATAAGTGAAGCTGTTTGCACAAAGTTTTAAAACAGATTTCGCTACTCCTTACTGATATTAATAGCTCCCTTGATTGTTATAAGGAACGGGCTTTTTTAACCATAGCTTTTGTTAGAGAAGTATTGGAGCCTCTAGTGAGGTATCTTTTTAACACGCCTCCACGTACCTTATTGACATCAAATTCAATAATGAAAGCTTTTGGATCCAATTCCTCCACCAGTTTTAAGGTCTTATTGATATCGATGCGATTGATAACCGTTTGAATAATATGTACCTTTTTGCTTTTACCACTACGTCCATAACCATTTGCGCCTTTATAAATAGTCATTCCCACACCTAACTGCTCCACAATTGCCTCTTCAATAACTTCAGATTTATGAGAAACTATAGTAAGACCTATAAAGTTTTCCAGTCCTTGAATAAATAAATCAATCACCTTGGCAGTTACTAGATAAGCAAGAATAGAATACATCGCTACTTCCACAGACACGACATAAGCCGTAATAACAAATAGTATTACGTTAAAAATCAGTATCGTTTTACCAATACTAATACCATATTTATTAAAAACAAAAAGGCCTAATAATTCAGAGCCGTCTAGTACAGCACCGTTTCTTATCGTTATTCCTATCCCAGCACCCAAAAATATACCACCAAAAATTGCGATCAATAATTTATCCTCGGTAATCGTGCTGAAGGTTTCCAGACTTATAGAGAGTGCGAGCAAAGTAATCGCAATAATTGATTTGATCACTATTCTTTTGGAAACTGTAAAAACTCCCACTATAATAAATGGGATGCTTATAAGAACCAGTAAGATCGAAATATTCCAGCCGGTTTGCTGACTCAACAAAATCGCAATTCCAGTTACACCACCATCTAGAAAATTATTAGGCAACAAGAAGGCTTTTAAGCCTACACTTGCTAATAGAATACCCACGGCTATTTGACTATATTCTTTGAAATAAGTGCGCATCTGAATTATTTATCATCAAATGTAATAGTATTACTATTATAAAACCTTAGATTAACTATTGATTAACTACGAATTTATTTTAAAGGTCTATTTCCTTATATTGCTGCTTTAAAAAGTAACTATGAAGTTTGCCATTATAAGAGAAAGGAAGAATCCGCCAGATAGGAGAGTGGTGTTTACTCCAGAGCAGTTGAGCCGTTTAGGTCTCGCTTTCGCGAAAGCGGAATTCATAGTAGAATCCTCACCCATCAGAATCTTTCCAGACAGCCAGTACCAATCTCATGCGATAGTGGTAAAGGATGACGTAAGCGATGCTGATGTCATGATAGGCGTAAAAGAAGTGCCTATAAAAGCATTGATTCCCAATAAAAAATACTTTTTCTTTTCCCATACCATTAAAAAACAACCCTATAATAGCCAGCTGCTTAGAGCAGTTTTGGATAAAAAAATTGAGCTTTATGATCATGAAACCATCGTAAAAAAGAACGGTGCGCGACTGATTGGTTTTGGAAGATATGCCGGTATAGTAGGTGCTTATAACGGTTTCCGAGCATTGGGTTTGCGAGACGGTTTATTTGAATTACCTAAAGTAGAAGACTTGCCCGATTACGCAGCTCTAAAAGCAGAATTGAAACACATTAACAATAAATTACCAGCTATTCATATCCTAATGACAGGAAATGGTAAAGTTGCTGGCGGTATAAGAGAGGTGCTGGAAAAGCTGAAAATAAAAGAACTGAAACCTAAGGAATACCTGCAGTTAGGTCATTTTAAAAATATACAGACCACTTTTACCGTACTAGATGTACATCACTATTACACCCGTAAAGATGGTTACCGACCTACTAAAACAGAGTGCTACAACAATCCAGAATTACTGGTAAGCGATTTTTCAAAATACGCCAAAATAACGGACATGTTAATTACAGGTCATTTCTATGGCAATGCAGCTCCTTATCTTTTTACCCGAGAAGATGCCAAACAACCCGATTTTAAAATCAGCTTAGTGGCAGACGTGAGTTGTGATATCGATGGTCCTATTGCGTCAACCATAAGACCTAGTACCATAGCAGACCCTATTTATGGCTATGACGCTCAAGGCGAAAAGGAGGTCGCTTTCAAAACTCCTGGATCCATTACCGTAATGGCGGTAGATAATTTACCCTGTGAATTGCCTAAAGATGCCAGTGAAGGATTCGGCGAAATGTTTGAAAAGCATGTGATACCTGCTTTTTTTAACGGAGATAAAAATGGAGTTTTAGAACGCGCTCAAATGACCACTAGCGATGGAAAGCTAACAGAACGATTTGCCTACCTTCATGATTATGTGTACGGTGAGCAAACCGCCTTTTAGATGACAACAACTAATACAAAATTAAAATACTCCTTACTATGAGAATAAAAGGTAAAATAAATATACTGCTTGCAGCAACTCTTTTTGCAATGTTGCTTAGCTTAACAGTTACTGCCCAATTTAACCCTAGCTTATTGGGTAATGCCTTTGCTCAAGGAAACAACTGCTTTACGGTTACCCCTAACACACTCAATCAATCTGGTGCGATTTGGTCACCTGATCAAATCGATATGAATGCTGATTTTGTTATTGAATTCCGAATTTTTTTAGGAACTAACGATGCAAACGGTGCCGACGGACTCACCTTTGTTATTAAAAACAACCCAACGCCTTTAATAGGTAATGTAGGAGGTGGAATGGGGTATGAAGGGATTGCCAATTCTATTGCGGTAGAATTTGATACCTATCAAAACAACGTTTTATCAGATCCATTTTTTGATCATATTGCTATTGTTTCTGGAGGTAATAATTTTCATACTTCAGCACAAAACTTGGCAGGACCTATAGTTGCTTCTGCTACATCTAATAATATAGAAGATGGACAAGAGCATGATGTACGTATAGAATGGAATGCTGCTACGACAACCATGAGTATTTTCTTTGATTGTAATTTACGACTGTCTTATACGGGAGATTTAATCAATCAGGTGTTTGCAGGAAGCAATATTACTTATTTTGGATTTACGGGTTCTACCGGTGGATTAGCAAACCTTCAATCACTTTGTTTTGATTACATTTCTTTTGCAACTGATGTCGGTACTCTTGATGACAGAGCCATCTGTATAGGAGGTAGCGTTACTGATGTGGACGCGACTATAAATGGAGCCGTTGGATATCTTTGGACACCGGTTACGGGTGTCAGTAATCCAGCCATTGCAAATCCTGTTTTTTCTCCTTCCTCTACGACTACCTACACAGTAGATATTACAAATGGATGTGGTAATAATATTCAGGAAGATTTTACCATTACCGTAGTCAGTACACCACCTACCGCAAACCCAGTGGCAGACCTTGCTGTTTGTGATGATGCCTCTAACGATGGAATCATCAATTATGACTTATCTACATTAGATGCGAGTGTTTTAGGAACTCAAGACCCTACACTGTTTGATGTGATTTATTATACCTCTCAAGCAGATGCTGATACGCAAATGAATCCGTTGCCATTAAACTTCACGAATACGGCTGCTTGTACACGTATTTATGCCCGTATTGAATCGGTAACCAGTGCTTCTTGTTATGATACAACAGATTTTGAATTATGCGTAAGTCCACAACCAGTAGCTCATCCAGTAGCGACTTATAGGTTATGTGATGATCCCTCTAACAATAATTCTGAAGTCTTTGATCTGGTTTCTAGAAATCCTGAAATTCTCCTCACTCAAAACCCAGCAAACTTCAACATTGAATACTTTACCTCTCCAGCAGATGCTGATTTAGGATCTGTAGGTGGGGCTACTCCTGTAAGCAACCTTTATAGTAGTGCTGGACAAATCATGTATGCACGTATAGAAAATAATGCCAATACCGACTGTTTTGATACCACATCATTTGATATCATTGTAGATGATCTCCCACTAGCAA
>Ga0307980_1000422_pt1 | contig 19806 bp, 33 predicted proteins | sample OrgLakmetage1060_FD_201817 | JGI IMG/M metagenome (GOLD analysis project Ga0307980, IMG submission 201817) | Saline water microbial communities from Organic Lake, Antarctica - #1060 | ecosystem: Environmental > Aquatic > Non-marine Saline and Alkaline > Saline | place: Antarctica: Organic Lake... | reverse complement strand
GGATTTCTTCTTTTGCCCTGTTAATTGCAACGAAGGCGTGATCGTAACCCCTCGACTCAACCTTGGTGAGGCTTAGCCGGCGCTTTAGACCGACTTCAAAAGAAAGCTTGCGTGTTGCGTACTCTGCTCCGATTCGGATGCCGTCCTTGTAGGCTTCGTCAAGCTGCTTAGCAAAAAGCAATTCTGCAACTTCGTCTTTGAAGACTGACCAGTTTTTAATCTTTAACATTCTCTCCCCTTAGCTCTTTGGCTGCCCAACGAAAATGCTCCGCTGCAATTAGTTCGTCTCGGTTGTGTTTGATATCTGACAGTTCATCTAGTGCGTGAAGACACGATTCAAAGCCAAGATTGAACGCTGTCATTTCTAGCAGGTCAATATGATGTTCGACAGTCTGCCGGGTTTGCTTTAGCGCTGCCTCCATTCTGGGTCGCCTCCTGCAATCTTGTAAAGCTCGCTTCGGTCGATGCGAATCAGGCGAGGGCCAAGTCGGGTGCTGTCGATGCGACCTGCCTTGATGTAGTTGCGGATTGTGTTTGGGTGAAGTCCAAGCTCGGAGGCTGCCTCCTTGATTGTGACCATTGTGTCCTTGATGTTGGTTGTCATTTTTCTTTGTCTCCTAGTTGTAGCGATAGATAAATTACTCCGGCGGCCAGTAGCCAAAAGGTTAGCCCGATCATCTCCATTAGTTCACCTCGGCTAGTGCTTTGCGGAAGTTGCGGATTTGGTCGTTGACTGAGCGAATGAAAGCGGTTGGGACGTTTAGTGCATATCCCTGCTTGCGCTGCTCTAGTGCTATCTGAAGTCTTGCCTCTAGTTCTTGCTTGTTCATTGTGTGTCCCTTCGTTGGTGTTCGTTGTAGTTCGATTCTACTATCGAATGACAACAAGTGTCAAGCTTATTCGCAAAGATTCTTAAAAGAATTTATAGAGGCGTGATGATAATGGTGCAACCGGGCTGTCGGTCGTCGGCGTAAAACTTGAAGGCGTGAAGCTCGACGACCTGAGAGTCGTCTGCCCAGACGTGCGAGTCCTTGGAGGTATCTCCGGCGATGTTCTGGCCAATGCCATCCAAAATGCTCCGTGCCAGCTTGTCAACGTCGGGAGGCACGATTGGGAGGAACCGCTTTTTTATTGTCACAGTCTTAGGTCGAGGCAAGAAGATTCTTACCTCGACCTTGACCGGGCCAGTCAGAAGCTCGTCAAGTTGTAGATTGTGACAGGCGACTGAGACTGCCTTCCGCCAAGGTTTCAAAGTCTTGGCAGACGCTTCGACTACTCGTCCATTGAAAACCCTCTTGGATCCTTGTGGAGCAGGTAGTCCGAAGACTTCTATTGTGAGCATTAGAACGGAGCGTCAGCCTTTAGCTGAGCGTTGTTGACGTGAACCGCTGCCGAGGTCTTAGGTTCGTTGTCTCGGTTTGTGTATTCCTCAATCTTGACCGACATATCTCCGGTGATTGTAAACGTCTGACCTTCTTCGACTCGCTGGTCAGTCCAGATTGTAAAGTAGCGCTTTGCTTCTTCACCGTTGCGAAGCTTAAACTCCTCGACAGCTCGGAAGCCGTAGCCCTCAATTATCTTAAAGACCTTGGCGTCCTCGATGATTATTTTTGCCATTTTTTGTTTACCTTTCGATGTGAGCAGGATTGCAGCAGTCACTCTTGCCACAAGTTCGAACCCCCGGAAGCACCGTGAGTCCGTCGTCGTGGATCGGCGTGACCATATCTTCCGCAAAGTGTCCGTGCCACACGATGCAGTTTTCTATCTTTTGTAATTTCCTTGCACGACAGGACTCGCAGCGTTCGTGCGTCTTCCGGTTGGCGTTAGCCTCCCAAGTCCAACCGCAACGAGTGCATTGAGTAATCACAAAACCGATTATGACAGACAGCGCCGACAAAGTGCAATCGTGTTCCCGTGTTGGCACTTAGGAGCAGGAGCGCTCAGCGCCTCCTGTGAGCGTTGGTCAGCTAGGAACTGGTCTTTGTAAGCCAAGTCCTTGCTTCGTCGCTCCTCGGTAGCAACACGAGCCTCTGAGGAGGTTATGAAGTTTTCCCAAGCATCGGCGTTTAGCCAAGACGACGGGTACTTCGTAAACTGTGGCTTGCGATAGGGATCGTCCTTGTATGCCTTGACCCCAGCGATGATGCTTTCAAAGCTTGCTCTTTTCAAAGCGCTTCTAAAGTCTTTCACTGCTCGGCCCTTGTCAATCTTCTTTGGGTAAAGCTCCCAGAACTGGTTGAAGCTTTTTAGAAATTCTTCTTCCACTCTCGCATTAAGGTTTTCTTCTTCTGTTGTCTTCTCTAAAGAGTTGTCTTCTTTAAGTGCGTTGGCTGTTCCGTAGCGGAATGGCTCCGTAGCGGAATCACCAACGCCGGGGTTTTTTATCAGCCAAGACTTAGCAGCGAACCTGCCGTCTTCCCCTTTGGGCTGCCACACCTCAAGCCAAGCAAGGGACGTAAGCAACTTGATTGCTTCGTTGATTGCGAAGCGCCCCATCCCTGTTTGTCTTTCAATCTGCGCATAAGTTAGACCGTAGCCGTCTTCGTGGCTAAGCAGATAAGCAAGGAGCCGAAAGCTGTTCGCCGAATACTCTGGACTTCGCACGACCCAGTTTGGGAGGGCAACGAACTTTGCAGACTCCGCTCGATAGATCTTGTGTATTCCCGAGGTCATTGAACGTCCTCTTGCTTCTCGTACTCAGCCCAAGCCTCGGATGCAAGCTTGTCCCTGTCTCCGGCAGCGTAACGACCTGCGTGAAAGTAGATTTTCTTGAACCGTTCTGGTATCACTTTTAGGGTCTTGGTTATGACCTTAACCTCTGGCTTTGTGAAGTGGCTTCGATAGCTTATGTCGTTGCGCTCTGCCTCCAGCTTTTGAACTAGGTCGCTAAATTGTAGATTCACTTTGTCTCCTCGTTGTTGTTGTCGTTATGTTGCCGGGCAGTTCTTGTATCGGTCGCAGGACGTGTCGACGCATCCAACCTCGACTCCGTAAGACAGCTCTGTAAGAATGTCTTGCCAAACTGTCCGTCCGCTCCAAGGGTCTTTGATGCCGTCCTCGTAACTGAAGCAAGAGGTGTGCTGCTGGCTGCCAGAAAGAACCATCCCGGCAGGAGCTTCAAGCTGGTAAGCCCAGCCGTCGTCTTCAATCCTTGCGCCTAGTTTGTCGGCTAGTGCGTAAGCTCGTTGCTTGCTCATTTTGTGTCCTTTCGTTGTTCTTGTATTGAGTATGCCATCAAGTGACATTAGATGTCAAGCTTATTCCAGAAGTTTTTTACAAGTTTCTAAATCAGGTAAGAAGGAGGCTCGCACTCGGTCTTGTTGCCTGCCTTGTCTAAGGTGTACCAAGTGCTTCGGGTTGTGTCGAGTATCGGATGCCCCGGCGCTGAGAACTTGGACGCCTTGTGTCCGTAGTCTCTGGCATACCCTGCGATCAGAGCGTCCGATTCCATCCTGCCGTTGTACTCAGCGCAAACTAGTATCACATTTTGCAAGTTATCTAACACTTTTGAGCCACCCATTCCCCTGTTCTGTATATGGTGAGGAACAAGCTGGTCGGAGTCGCCGCAGTGCCAGCACCAAAGGTCACGCTCACGAAGCTTCCTTGTGTCTGCTGCCTTCAAGCTCGCAGCTCTGACTGGATTAGTTTCGCCTGAGTACCTGAAGCCATAATCGCCGTTTCTAGACTACGGATTTTTAGCCGGATACGATTCGCTTCTGCCTTCCTCAAGTCCCGTTGTAAGCGAACGTCGGCAGCCTCAAGACGTGCCAGTGCGTTTCTGTCCGCAACCGTGCCTTGATGTTTGATAAAAGCCCTCTGCTCCGTAGTGTCTAGCAGGTGTTCTGCCTCTGCCAACCTGACCTCGGCTTGGTAAAGAGCTTCAAAGCCCTTTGTGTTCTCCGCTGTCAGTTCCGTTAGTGTCGCTTGAATCTCTGAGGGCAGCACTTAGCACCAACAAGTGATGGATAAGTTCTCGGTTCCAGAACCTTGCTTTGTCGATCTGTCCGTTCCGAGCTGCCTCGAGGTAAGCGTGTTCAATTTCCGCCACCTTTGCCCATTGAACTGAGAGATTCGGCACGAAGTTTTATCCCGTCTAAAACGGCCTTGGGATAGTCCGCAGCCTTGGCTTGTGCATAGAGCATCCTTAGAGTTTCTACGTCTTCCAGATTAGCAGCCTCACCTAGAAGGTCACGAACGTCACGAGGCTTGCTCACCTTCTCCATTTCTTCCCGGGAAGCAAGCGAGCCAGTCTTGGATGCAGCATACCCAGCCAGCATAAGCGCTCGGCCCACCGATGAGGTCTCGCATACCTCGAGGGCCGCTTGTCCTTGTGGCCCGGAACCTCCGTCAATCTCGAAGGCGTGTCCAGTAGCTTTGGGAATTGCGTTAGCTTGGTCGCCGGCAGTCAAGAAGATTTCTGTCTTAACAACCCAAGTTGACACTGCTCGGTCTTGCGGTGTGGTCAGGTTGTGCGTCACGATCCGTCCGTCTGGCCAGTCGGCAGCGAACAGCTCCAAGCGCTCTGCAACAGTTGCATACTTACTCAAATCAAATTTAGCCATTATTCTTCGTCCTCATTTTCTTCTTCGTTGTCAATAAATTTCCAGTTGTCTGCCATCCAAAAAGGAGCAGTTAGTCCCTCAATGTAAATCCGTTCTAGCAGTTTGTTCTTGTCCAGTACCACGCCGGACACTGCGCCCGTAACATAAGTCTCATCCCTAGCGATAGTCACCGTGTCGCCTAAAAAAACGTTCATTACTTCCCCTTCTTGTTTACCACTAGGTAAGGTCGTCCGCCGTTGCGAGCTTGCCTAGAGGCTACACGAATTTTTTTGCCCTCGTGTTCAAAGTAAGCGTGCTTGGCTTTGCCCATCACCGTTAAGACTTGTGACTTTTGCTTAAAGAACTCTGACTCGGCTTCGTCAAAAGCTTGTTGCGCTAAGGCTAGATTGTGGACGCCATCGACCTCAACCTCCTCGTCGTTTATGTCTGGGTGCATTTCTCTGACTGCCTCGTATGTAGAAGCTGAACCGTCCCAGTCCGGAGCGGTTCCTTCGGTGACGTGCTGCCAGAATCTTGCAGCTTGGTCAGTCAAAACATCTTGCTCGAAGTCGTCCCACTCGACCCAATGTTCGACCCAAGCCATATTGACCACGCCAACAATGAGCGCTCGCTTGATTCCCATTACCGACATATAAAACCTGACCTGCTGGATGTAAGTCGGTGGTACTTCGTGCCAGTAGTTGCGTGAAGTCTTGACCTCGAGAATGACCCACTCGCCATTGACCTTAGCCAAGCCGTCGGGGTTGGCGTGCATAAAAGGTCGCTCGTTGTTTGAGTATGTTCCGGTGGAATAGATTTCCCAGTCTGGATGTTCCTCTTGCAAAAGTTCCATTATTGGTTGCTCGAACTTTTGCCCGAATCTAATCGCCCAATTCCAAACAGGACGTGCTTCTATTTGTCCTGTCTTGACCGCCCATAAATAGTATGCGCTTTGCCAAGGGCTGAGTCCCATCGCTACGCCAATCTCGCTTCCGCCTAATCCTTCGGCTCGTGCTGCGTGCCACTCATCGCTACCCGGATTAAAGACTCCGACCAGACTTGCGTTATTGAATTGCTTTGGTGTGTGCAGTTCCATATTTCTCCTTTGTTGGCTAGGCTGATTCTATGTCAAAGCACGGACACCTTTCAAGTCCCTATATGAGATTTCTAAAGCTCGTGAATTTGCACGACCCTGATTGCCAGAAGCTTCCAAACGTTTTCTTCCCGGAGGACATAAGCGATCCAGAAGCTAGGGCAGTTGCAACCAAAACCGCAAAGGCAATCTGCAAGGCTTGCCCGATGGTTGACGATTGTTTCACCTACGCAATGGAGACGCATCAGCGCTATGGAATTTGGGGAGCGACTTCACCGCAAGACCGTTGATTTGTTTTTTGCAAGGCGCTTGGTTACTGTTTGCGTATGACTAACTTTCAGGCTTACGAAAAGCTAAAACTTGCAATCGCAAACGCTCCTGCGATACCACCTTGCCAGACGACCGACCCTGAGATTTGGTATAGCGACGTGACAACAGGCGTCCACGATTTTAGAACCGCAAAGAAGTTTTGCAAAACTTGCCCTGTTAGAAATGAGTGCCTTGAGTACGCCATCGTCGCTAACGAGGTTCACGGAATCTGGGGAGGTCTTACCTACAAGGAGCGCAGGAAGCTCGCTCCTAAAGGTTGGCTCAAAAGGTGAGGGCTGCCAAAGAACACGACATCTTGCGTCTTGCAATTCTTGACCTGCCGACGACAACATCCTGTCAAAAACTCGACCCCGATATTTGGTATCCTGAGCAAGGGCCAGCGCTTGCCATAACTATAGAAGCTAAGCGCCTCTGTAGCCTCTGTCACGTCCGAGTAGAGTGCTTGGCTTATGCCTTAGCAGCTAACGAACGTCACGGCATCTGGGGAGGGCTGAGCGCCGACGCTAGGAAAAAACTTAGAGCGACTTCTTTGTAATGATAGAAGTTAGCACTGATAGTAGTGCTGATCCGAGTGCAATGCTAAAAAAGCCAACCCAGTCAACTGCAAATAGCCCTACAGTGCCTCCACCGAGGAAAGCCAGTCCTGCCTGTGCGAAAGTTTTGACTGCTCGTTCTCCTGCGCTGTTAATAAATTCTTTGCTAAACATCTCCATTAGTCCAATCTTGATTGTTTTTACCGTCTTGCCACGATGCACTTACAGTGTACGCCGTTGTGATTATTGAGATAAGCGATACGCCGCCAGTTATCAAAGTCACTCCGACACCCCACTGGTCAACCAGGAATGTCAGTGAGCCAAAGATTATCATTGCAAAGCCGAGACGGTAAGATCCAAAGATTAGCTTGCGACGGAACTTCCAACTTGCACCCGTTGCAGACTCCGGCTCATCCTTAAGGAAGAACACACCGTCAAACATTTTTACAAGGGTCTTTTGCAACATTTGCAAACCTCTCGTACGGGCTTCTTTACATTAGCAAGGATTAGCTTGTAAACGTCGACCTTGTCAGACGTTACGCCGAAGACACCCTTCAGAGTTCTCGACGCCGTGACGTGGACGTGAGGGCCAGAACTTTTGCCAGTGTTACCTAGCAGTCCTACAGTCTGACCCTTGCGTAGCTTCTGCCCGACACGGTAGCCCGGCTTAGCATCCATATGGCAGTATCCCAAGAACCAGATAACACCGTCTTTATCCATAGCTGTCTGAACGACAACCCAACCAAGAACCTCTGAGTACTGAGTCAACCGAATCGTACCCTTGGCGATTGCAGGAATGCGTGTGCCTAGTGGTCTAGCCCAATCAGTTCCGGAGTGGGGTTGCATACCGTTTGCTTTTCTAAAGTTGCTCATCTCGCCATAGTGCGAGGTTATGTATTTAGTGTCATACACAAGACGCCAATCGGCTGTCCTGTCAGAAAAGCGACTCACTTTGATCTCCTTGGTTTGTATATTTTAGCCACGAAGCACGCTCACTAACCCGACTGCCACTGCTCCCAGTGTTGCGCCGTAGACTCCGTAGACAAGGCGAGCAATAAGCTCAACCTTTGCCAAACGAGTTTCCATATTGGCTACCTTTTCAGGCAAATACTTCAAGCCACGCAGCTCGGCAAACATCTCGATTTGATTTTCGTTAACTTCCATAAGCTTTTCATAAACTTGCACATTAGTAATGCGTACGGATGTTCCTTCTTCAGCCATTACCTTGGCCCAACATACTCAACAACGATTCGGCCATCTTCACCGACGGTTGCGGTTTCGTCTATTGCGGTTACAAAGGCGAGGGCTTCTTCCTGAGTAAGCTCTGTAAAGCTCCAAGCGTCTAAGCCAGTTGGCTCGCCTGTAAAGTATCCAAGTATCCTTGCGCCGTCGGTTACGTCACCGTCTGCATAAGAGCCTTCAGCAGTTCCGCCCTGCTCAACAATCGTTGCTTCTGGGCCAGTCCCGTACTCAGGGTTGACAAAGTTCAGAATCCAAGTTGCGTATTTCATATCCCTAGCTCTTTCTTTGATTGTTGCACTTCTTCGATAAAGTTTTCCAAAACTCCGGCTTGCTCCATCGCTTCTATGTGAGCAGCGTTTACGCTTGTGCCGCCCATAAGCATCGCCTTGGCGTTTCCAGTTAGTCGAGCGTTCCAGTAGTCAGGCTGAGCGGCTTCTATCTCTGCCCTTGTGAACTTTGTCTCAAAGCTGTCAAAGATTTCAACCAAGTCATTCAGTTCACGCTCTGCGCCTATCATTGCAAGCCGTGTCTGCCTCAGCCCTATCTCGGTTTCCTGAGCTTTGAGTTCTTTCATTTCATCTTTTGTCTCACGCAGTCGCTTGATTTTTAGCTCGGCTTTTTGAACGCCAATCTTGGCAATCTGAAACTTATAAATCATATCTTGCAACTCTAGGCAGGTCTGGTAATACTGCATCTCAGGTGTTGCGTGTGAGCCTGTGACAAAGCGTTCTAACTGAAAACGTGAGCGGGGCTGTTGCACCTCTGCGATTGCGGCTTCTATTGCTTCATACATTAGAGCGCCTCATTCTGGAAGCCTGCGGAGCCTTCCCTTGATGAAGAAAGACCACCTGCAACTGAGCTTCTGGAATCATTAGTAAAGGAAAACTTTTCAACTGTTGACCGATTTCCAATACCACCGGCAACATAACCAGCAACCCCAGTATCTGAAAATCCAGCGGCAACTGTCTTCGCAGTAGCAAGCCCTGTCCCTAGTGTGCTTCGTGTCTCTGCTGGGAAAGCAAACTTGTCTACTGTTGTTACCCTGCTGCCGCTGTTATTGGTACCGCCAGCTATGTAGCCTGCTGTGCCAGAATTTGAAAAGCCTGTCATGTTTCTTCTATCAGACGATACGGTTGCGCTTATAGTGCTTCGAGTATCGGAAGGGAAAGCGAACTTTTCAACCGAATTAAGTCGAGAACTGCTGTTGCTGTAACCGCCAGTAACATAACCAGCGACCCCAGAATTAGAAATACTGCCAATAAGTCCCCTAGCGGTAGCGAGACCTGTTCCTAATGTCGTTCTGGAATCAGAAGGGAAAGCGAATTTATCTACTGTTGACTGGTAACCACTTATTTCCCCACCTGCGCCATAACCAGCAACCCCAGAATTAGATAACCCTGCTAAGTACATTCTTGCAGTAGATAAGCCTGTTCCTAATGTCGTTCTGGAATCGCTAGGGAAGGCGAACTTATCGACTGTAGTAACCTTAGAACCCTCAAGTCCGCCTGCGGTGTAACCTGCCACCGCAGAATTTGAAAAACTACCCATGTATTGTCTTCCAGAAGAAAGCCCTGTTCCTAATGTAGTTCTGGAATCAGAAGGGAAAGCAAACTTGTCGACTGTAGTAACCTTAGAACCAGTATTACCACCTGCTACATAGCCTGCCACGCTAGCCGCAGCGCCAGCCCCACTAGCCGCAAGTATCCCTAAAAGTATCACGCTATATCACCTATCAAGACGGCTGTAGAAGAACTGAGAAATAAGATTGAAGCTGCCGACCACTGTGATTCTATAGTCAGAGTGGCAGCTGGGTTGATTGTCACGCCTGAGCCTGCAAACGTAATCACGCCTGTTCCAATGTTTACAACGTCCACCCTGTCGCCTGCACTGAATGTTGCGCTTGGCGCTGTGAGTGTGAACGTGCCGTCGGCTGTTATGGTTTCGCCTCTGTCGCCAACTGCGAGAGTGTAGGCAGCGGTCTTGGCGTTTACCGCCGGAGTGAGCAAAGCTTTGTCGTCAAGCTGTGACTGAATCCCAGAGGTTACACCGTCTACATAATTCAGCTCGGTTGCGTCTGCTGTCACACCGTCAAGGATATTTAGCTCTGTGGTAGTTGCGGTTACGCCGTCAAGGATGTTTAGTTCTGCTGTAGTTGCGGTCACGCCGTCGAGGATGTTTAGTTCTGCTGCGTCTGAGGTTACTCCGTCGAGAATGTTTAGCTCGGCTGCCGTAGCTGTTAGGTCGCTGATCTGCGAGGCAGGGATTGTAACTGCGCTTAGGTCAACGTTTAGAGTTACGTCGCCGGTTGTGCCTCCGCCACTAAGGGCTGTCCCTGCTACTACCGAAGTAATATCGCCGGGGTTAGACACTGCCACCCAAGCGCTGCCCGAATAGTATTGAAGCGAATCCGTGTCGGAAAGAAAAGCAAGCATCCCCTCGGCAACATTGTCACCTAGCGCTGTTGTTCTAGCTGCTGCGTCTGCATAAACTTGCACGACTTGATTCTGGATCAAGCTTTGGAAGTCGTCTGCCTCGACTACTTCGCCTACTGCCCAAAGTTTCCAGCTCATACTAAACCGCCGTAATGTTTCCGATTAGTCGGTACTCGTCTGTCGCCACACAAAGAAGTGTAGCCGCTGAATACTGAGCGCCGATTGTAAAACTGCCCGATGTTGTGGATGTTGCGTCTCCTGCCACCGTTGCCGTGTCTGCCGTTATTGTGACCACGCCTGCGCCGTCTGCAATTATGTCAGCCCTAGCCCCGACCTGAAAGTCAGTGCTTGCGTCTACAGTTACAGTCGTCGCCGAGCCGTTGGTAAATCTGATTGTTTTATTTTCGTCTGTCGAGGCAAGCGTTCTAGACGTCGTTGCGTCTGTCACGATTGTCGTCAGTTGGCTTGCCTGAGTATCTACTCCCACCCAAGCGGAACCGTTGTAAACGGTAAGCAAGTTTGTGTCGTCGAGGTAAGAAAACATTCCCTCCGCAACGGTAGCAATCCCACTGGTTCGAGCCGAAGCATCGGCAAATCGCATAATGGTTTGGTTCATTAAATAGGAATTGACGTCGGCTGCTGCAAGTACCTCCCCGGCGACCCACACTTTTTGTCCAGTCAAGTTACTCCTAAAAACCTAAAATGTTGTTTGAAGATAGTCTACCAAACACTAGGTCGGATAGAGTCCAAGGGCTTTTTTCGATAGTGCTAAAGCCAAGGCTAAGGATGTGTTCAACAGTCGACACCGAGTGGTCGATGCGAATAATCTCTGCGAACTTTGAAATGGCAGGAGCGATGCCGTTAGGCGTTAGCTTAATTTCTACGACGTCGGAAAGCTCCAAGGCAAGAAGCTGCGCCTGTTGAGCTAAAGTTCTCCGGTCAAGAATTACGTCGACCGAATTGAAACGGTACTCGGGGTCTTTGTATTTGTTGGCATAAAGCTTTGAAAGCTCGACTAAATCTGAGTCGTTATTTATTAGCAAGCCCGTTTGATTTAGACCAAAAATCCCGTAAGTGTCTATCGAGTCCAACGCACGAGCAACCGCTTGTGTCCCTGTAATTTGTGAGGTCAAAACAATTTCGTTGTGCAAGTTTTCCGAGCCATACTCTACGACGATGTTTGAATATGGGACGCCTGTTCCGTCGTCTGCAAAAGTAAATCCCTGCGCATTGGAAGACGCTCTCCTGTCACGGAAAACAACCGAGCCTGCCTTTGAAATAAAGAACGAACCCGGCTCAGATTTTTCAATAGTTCTAAAGTAAGCCAAAGCGTTCGTGTTCTCTGGGATAGTGTCTGCCCCTAGCTCCATTGCGCCGACCTCAATGTCTCTTTGAGCTACAGGCCAAGCAAGTTCTGGCAAAGACAAGATCGTGTTTATTCTGTCGCCACTTTGTTGCACGTCATTGGTTCTTGTAAAAATGAACTGGCTCGCAAGTGAAGACGTTGCGTCTGAACACGCAACCGCAACCGTGCTGTCTCCGCTTGGTTCATAGAAAAGATTCCAGTCGTCAATCAAGCCGAAGAATTGAACCACCCCACCCAAGCTAATTCGAATTTGTCGCTTAGGGATAATCTGCCCTGCAAAAGGAGAGGCAGCGAACTCGGGGTCGAAGGTTCTGTCGTTGTTTAGAAATACAACGTTTGCAAGCCCTTGGTCATACTGGTCGAGCTGTCTGTTCTTGCCTCGTTGTATTGAAATGCTTTTGACCTTGGCTGTCACGTCGTAAAAAATAGCGCCTGACAACGGAAAGCTTGAGTTGTCTAGCAATCCTTTTGTCTCGCTGTCGAGCGTAAAAAACGGAGCAGTTGGCGAGGTTACGTTGAAACCAATTTCGACTAGAGGTGTAGGGACTGCCATTAGAGCGGACTCACAATAACTTGTCCGCCGCCTGTGACGTACTTAGCAACAGTGTTACCCAAAGACTTTCCAACCATCGCTAGAGACTGCGAGGTGTCCGCCTTGACGTTGATGTTTATTACAGTACCGACTGCGGCTTCAGGGCTTCCGCCTGCTGTCAAAGAGTTTCTGCTAGACCTGATTTCTGCCAAGGTACTTAGAGCAGAAGCTCGTTGAGCAGCACTAATTGAAGCTAGGTTTGCATAGGCATTTGCTCCTGCAATCCTGTCGTCAAGGTAACCAAGCACTCCTGCAACGTCGCTCGCTGAGTCAATGAGAATCCCAACTCCGTTTTTTATGTCGGAGGAAGCGCCCTGTGTGACGCCCGTGCCGAGTGAGCCACCGGGCATCGTTGCAGCTTCAATTTCTTTTCCGACAGCGAAGCCTTTCACCTTTTCAAGCTTGGCTAGGAACTGGTCAAGGGTGCCACCAAGACCGCCAAACATTCCGTCCATATCTTCAATATCTTCTTGTAACTGAGACTTGATTCCAGACACCGAGTCGTGTAAAGCCACAGCAGCCTGCTCAAGGGCTTCGGCAAGCGTCGCTTGTTGTTGTACCAATGCGACTGCCAAATCGCTCTGAGTGGTCGCATAGAGCTGCTCAAGAGCAGCAGTAGCCAATCCTTGCTTCTCGTAGATTTCAGCCGCTAAGGTATCCATCCCATTTGCCGACTCAGTTTCTAGTGCGTCAAATAGGTTCCGGAGGTTTTCTTTTGTTTCAGGAGTTGACTCAAGGATCGCACCTGCAAGCTCGTTACCTGTTTCAACTCCTGCCGAAACAATCTGCTCAATAAATGTTTGCGTGAAGCCCTGCGACGCTAGGTCGGCTGACTTAGACAACAACCCCTTGGAAGCGTCCAGCTTGGCAGTCATTGATCTAATTAGTCCATCGACAGACTTGTCCTCGCTGCTATCGAACAAGCGCCCGACGTCGACCTCGACTGCTGAGCGGTATGCGTTGCGCAACCTGTCTTGAGAACCTTGAACTATCGCTGCAAGCTTGTTGTCAAACTCCGTTTGTAGCCTAAGAATCGAATCAGCGTAATCCTGATTTGCCGTTGCGACCGTGTCGTTATAATTCTTCTGCGCTGAAGCAAGCTGCTTTTGCGAGGACTTTATCATTGTTTGAACACGCTCAAAAGCTACGTCCTTGGCGCTTGGCCCCATGCTTATTGGCTTAGGTGGTGTGTAAACTACACGCTTAGGTTCTGTCCATTCTGTGCCAGTCCAAGTCCTAGTGAACCACTGCACTTGCCCATCCCCGACTGGGATTGAATACTCAATCGTTTGTCCGGGTCTTTTGGGTTCGGAGCTGCCGCCACCTGTCGGTGAAGCAGGAATGAGCTCGCCGGCACCCAAAGTCCGCATTGCGCCAGCGGCTCCTAATGCAGCATCCCTTACGCCGTTTATCTCCCCGGTGATTCCATAAAGCTTGATGCGGTTGAAACGGCCTAGCTCGCCTGTTGTTCCGTCGGTTGCCCTGTTGACTTCTCTCTGCTTGTTAGCGAGTCCGTTTAGATGGACAACAAATCCAGCAGCAGCGGCAGCAGTTGCGGCGATTGCCATTGCGAGTAGTACGTAAGGGTTCGCCTTTGTTGCTAGGTTCCAAAGTAACTGCAAAGTTGTAGCAATTTTTACCACTGCGTTTAGCGCAATGATTCCGGCAGCGACTCCGGCAAGTATGCCAATGAGCTTTCCAATTTCTTCTATGTTTTCCACTACGACGATTATGAAGTTAGCGACGTTTTCAGTTGCACCCTCCCAGTCGACCTGAGCCAATGCTGCCGTGAGTTTGTCGCCTATTTCTGGTAGAAGGTCTTTCACTATTGGGATTAGCTGTTCAAGCCTTGGAGCCAACTTGCTTCCAATGTCAATCCCAACATCGGCAGCGGCAGAGCCAAGCAAGGAAAGCTGAGCGTTGAAACTTGTTAGCTGCTTGTCTGCCACCGCCTGCGCAGTTCCTCCTGCGTTCCTAAGCTCGCCCTCGTAGTCTCTGAGTGCGTCTCCGTTTTCTATCAAAAGCAAGATTCCAGCACGAGCTTGCTTCGTAAATCCAAGCTGACTTAGTGTTGCAAGCCTTTGCTCGACCGTCATATCTCCGAGTGATTCCGTGAAGTCGTCTGCAATGTCTGCAAAGTTGTTCATTTTGCCGGAAGCATCAAAGACCGAGATACCTAAATCTTCAAACTGGTCTGGCACTTTTTGAGCTTGCTCGGCCAATCCAAAGATTGTATTTGTTAGCTGCGTTCCTGCAAGCTCACCCTTGACACCTTGGTCGGCAAAGACTGCAAGCGCAGCAGCACCTTCGGCGATATCCTTCTCGACAGACTTAAGTGCTGTTCCTGCCTTGGTGGTTAGAGAGGTTGAGAACTGTTCGATGGTTGCGTTGGCTAACTGAGAAGCCCTCGCCAGAGTGTCGGAAACGACAATCATATTTTCCATATTCGCAACAGCGTCGTTCTTGATGGTCAAGCCAAGAGCCGACTGAGCGTCTGTCAGTAGGTCAGTGGCAAGCGCCATATCAAACATTCCAGCTTGCGCAAATTGCGCCACAACTGGGAGGGCAGAGATTGAAGCCTCTGCGTCAAGTCCAGCTGATGCTAGAAAGTAAAAAGATTCTGCCGCTTGTTCGGCTGAGAAGGTTGTTGCCAGAGCTACCTCACGGGCAGCCCTTGCCATATCTTCTTCCATCGTCTTTGTGAGGTCGCCCATAATGGCTTGGGACTTGACAAGCGCTCCGTCAAACTTTGCAAACTCACGGACTGAGGCAACGGCGATCGCAGCGGTCGAGGCAGCGATTGCAGCTAGTGCAACACCTGCGCTTTTAGCAAGGTTGTCAAGGCTAATGCTTGCGTTCTTGATTCCCTTGTTGTCGAAGTCGGAGACAATCCGAATCTTAATAGCCATAAGTTATGCCCTGTCTAATTCTTGGAGTTGGAGTTTAGTTTTCTTGAAAGCTGGATTCCAAATTCCTCGGCTATCTTTGAAACCTTTGCTTCAATCTCAGGCTTGCGCTTTAGGACTCGCTGCCACAAGAAGCGTCCCGGCTTGCCAAACATCGAGCCTAGTTTTCTGTTGAAGGCCTTGCCCTGTCCGTTGTAGATGTATGAGTGATAACCGACCGAGTTAGAACCCCAACCCTTTGAGACAGCTCGTGGCGCTCTGCGCTCGATGCCTGCAAGCTCGGCATACTCGAAACCGTATTGGTTGCCCATTCCGTTACTTCGTCCTTTACCTTCAATAAAGATAAGGTCTTTAGGTCTTAGGCTGACACGAGCCTTCACGGTTACGCCTGACCAAGCCGTGCGTCCGTCGTGGAACATTCCCGGCATAGCACTTTGCAGTCTTGCGCCGTCGAATGAGTTGATGGCATTTTCTATTGGATTTAGGATTGGGCTTAGCTCGCTGTTTAGCGCTTTTCGTAACGCAGGCAAAAGGCTTTTTTCGGTGTCCCTTAGCGCTCGGATATATTCCTTCTCACCCGATAGATACGACTCTGCCATTTTGCTCCTTTGCTTCTATTCTACCCAACAAAGAAACCCTCCCCGAAGGAAGGGCCTCTCTATCTGGCTGGGAGGTTTTTAGCAACCATCCAGCGGTGCATTGTCCAAAGCATCCTTTCGGATTCCTGCATCAACACACTCGGTGCAATACCTGTTTCGCAAGCTATGCCTGCAATGAACCAGTGGGCTGACGAGTCGCCCAACCCGATCATTTTGGGTCGGAACCAGCTCCAACCATATCGACTGATTCTAGCCACTTCTCAAACGTAAGCTTCGTCTGGTCAGTTCTCTTTTGTGAGTGCCAAGCCAAGAAAAGCGAATAACTCATCCTTGGGTCGTTGCTCATAGCTGAGATGCTGACTCCGAACTTATCCTCGAACGCAACCATATCGGCAGCGTTGCAAGTTGTGTCCTTTACTGCTCCGTCTTCGTGTGTGATCTGTAGATTTATTTTCAACTTATTCTCCTGTTGTTATGATGTGGCTTTAGTGATTGAACCGCTTAGTGGGAACGTGACGCTAAACGTGGACAAGTCTCCGACAGCTCCGCTTACAGGCGATAGAGAATTTATGAGGTAGCTGCCAGCGTAGCTAGGGGTTGTCGCTGAAACTGTTGAGCCGTTTCCTGCAATAAGGGTTATGGTCACAAGCGTTCCAACTAGGTCTTCGGTTAGAACGGTATTTAATGCACCTGCGCCAAAGTCAGTGTGAAAGTCTAGAGACAGCGAGCCGGACTTTAGCCCTCCGACAACCTCAGTGAACCCGTCAGAAGCAAAGTCAGTAACATCAACTTCGGTTGAGGTGATTGTAAGTTCTGCACGAGCGACGCTCGCACTTACGTCTGTTCCGCCAATGTCGACGTTGTTTCCGGTAACTACATACTTAGCCAATTTATTCTCCTTTTATTATGCTACAGCTTTAGCGACTGAACCTGACATTGGGAATGTCACGCTAAAAGTTGAAAGGTCGCCGACAGCTCCGCTAACGGGTGACAGGGAATTTACCAAAAAGTTGGCAGTGTAGCTAGGCGTTGCATCGGTAGGCGCTGTCCCGTTCCCTGCAATCAAAACAATTTGGACTAGAGTTCCAACCAAGTCTTCAGTTAAAACGTCGTTTATGCCGTCTGTTGCAAAGTCGCTATGAAAGTCTAAGGACAATGAGCCGGACTTCAATCCGCCGACAACTTCAGTAAAGCCTCCGGAGGCAAAGTCGGTCACGTCAACTTCGGTTGAGGTTATGGTTAGCTCTGCTCTTGCCACGCCTGCACTTACGTCCGTGCCTGCGATGCTCACTTTGTTTCCTGTTACTACATACTTTGCCAAGTTGTTCTCCTTTTATGCGTAGACGGTAACAACGAACTCCGCTGCTAAGTAATCGCTTTCGTTTACAGTTATAGAACCAATGTTAGGCATTGACTCGACAATTAGGTCTTGGCAAGCACCGCTCAGTGTTCTATTAGATTCTATCGCACTCTTGCAAGATGAGTCTCCGGTCGGTTCTGAGTAAAGGTCTAGATACCTCTGAGCCTGCCTTTCAGCAGCTCGCCCGACAATCACTCGGACAGTAAACGAAAAGATGTTTAGTCCACCCGAAAAGGCTTGGTGATACTGAATAGAGTTCAGGCTTACGATGGCAGCAGGAGGCGACACTTGATCGGGTATTTCTTCAAAGACCCTAAGCCCGGAGATGGTTCTTAGGTTGGCTGCGATGCCTGACCTAATTGCAGCGATGCTCACGCAAACCTGATTTTTCTGTAGGGGTTTATTAGCCTCTCAATGTCCGGGTCAAACTTGCTAACCCTAACAACTCCGATATCTCCAAAGCCCATTACTCCACCCGGAGAATCGTTGCGCTTGAACAGTCTCGAAGCAAGAAGGACGGTTGCTTGCTTGATTGCTATTGGCGCTGAGGCAAATCCAAAAGTTCCTTCGACTCTGACAGTGACCTCTAGTCCGCTTCTAGGCCAGTAATAATCTCCGACAGCACGAAGGCTATCAAACGGGACAACCATTCCTCCTGCGATCCCGTTTAGTGGCTCTAGCTGGTAATCGCTTGAAGTCCAAGTCTCGTCATAAACTCCGTCTGCTGCCGTGCTTGTCTTGATGGAAACTAAATTTGTAAGGTCGTCAATTTGGCAGACGATAGAATCTTCCGGTGCATAAAAGCGGTGCGTCTCTGTAGTAAAGAACTGTCGCTCTGTCGATTGGTCTATGTCTCGACTAGCGCTTTCGATTGCAAGCTCTAGCAGGTCGTCGTCGATGGTGTCGCTCACTGGGATTCTAAGAGAAGCCTTGACCTCGTTTAGAGTGCAGTATCCATTTGTAATTGCCAATGTAAACCTCCAAGCTCTAGTCTAACTTAGTGCCGATAGATAGCGAAAAGCCCTCACCATTTCTGGCAAGGGCTTCTCTCAACGAAGGAACTATGAAGACAAACAACATAGCTTCCTAATCGTAGCATAGCGAAACCCTGTTAGCAATCTACAAACTAACAGGGCCTCGGTCTAGTTCGTTGGGTTAGCTTGCGCCACCTACGAAGTGCTTAACCTCAGTGTTTGAAGTTAGGTCGCCATCAACACGGAGAAGGAATCTCCAAGTTGTTAGGTCGTTCTGGAAAGCGAAGTCTGTTGACGAAGCAACATCCAAGCCACCTGCAAGGCGAACCTTGTAGCTATCCATTGAACCTGCGATTACAGACTTCTCGCCTAGAGCGGTGTCTTCCATATGAGGATTTTCTAGAACGTTGAAGCCAGCGAATGTATCCTGACCTCCGGGGCCTACCTGTGAGATGTTGTATAGGTAGTTTCCAGCGGTGTCCTTTAGCTTGCGAGCCTCACCGATTGACTTGGTGTTCATCATCAACGCCATTGAAGGGTTGCGACGAGTAGCCGAGTCCACCGAGTAAATTAGGTCGATTAGGTTGTCGGCAGTGAAAGCACCTGCAACACCAGTCGCACCAGTTACGCCAGCACCGGATGCTGTAACGATTCCGTTTGGCTGTGAAGAACCAGTGCCAACGGTTAGCGCAGCGTTTACTGCGTAGCCAATGCCGTTTCCAGCCTGACCTGCTAGGTGCGAGCCAAGGTCAAACCCGGCGTCTGCAACTAGTTCGTTAGCTGCTTGAATAATTCCACCGTACTTAAAAGCTTGCAGAGTGATGCTTGCGTAAGTAGGCTCAACATCGTCAAGCTGTGCGCCAGCGCCCTTTAGGGTCATTGCAGAATATGCGTTCAAAACTGGGATTGTCAAATCTTCACCAGAGGTTGTCTGGATGATCTGAGGAATCTCAAGCATTGGGCCAACTGAACGAGCAACATCAAAGACCTCATCGTAGAACGACTTTGGTACTGTGTTGCCTGATGGCACGAGAGCCGCACGCTTTTCGAAGGTGTGGTTGCGCTGTTCTCCACGAGCCATTGCTCGGAAGATGTCGGCAGAAGAACGCTCCTCGGAAACCGCTGGGACAAATCCCTTGGCTGCCAATGATGCTTCTACGTTGCGCTCCTCGGAACGCTGAGCGATCGTGATGCTGTCGTCCGCCTTGCGGATGTCAACTTCGATTGCGTCAATCTTTGCTAGTTCAGCACTGTCTAGTCCACGACCTTCAGCTTCGGCGAAGTCAATAACTTCTCGAACCTGCGTAATAAGGTTGTTGCGAACTTCGTGCTGAGTCTTAATGAACTCAGACATTTAGTCTCCTTGTTAGGTAATTTGCATTTAGGATGCAGTGGCGTTAACGCTCAACAGCAGGGTCGGCAGAGCTGACTCTTATCCGATACAAATAGTTTACAACAGGTGCGCAGGTGTAACCCTGCGGATGGTAGCAGTTATCAAATAATAAGCAAGAACATTTAGAAACTACTTATCACAATTAGATAACAACTAGTGTTTTATTCGAACACTTGTTCGGGTGCGTGTTCACTGGGCAAGACCCACCATTTCGCTCAGGTCGGACGTTCGCTGTGATGCCTGCGTGGTTGTGGCTAAGAGTAGGGTAAAAGCCGTTAGCGAGGCTGCTAGGTGTGTCTGTGTGGCTGTTTGTCTTTCGTTGTCAAAAAGTGTTATCGAACAAGTGTTCTAGTTAAAAAGGAAACCCCGACGGTTCCAAGAAGTCCGTCGGGGTGAGACTTGATGCTTGGCGACTAGCGAATGTCAGTCGGCTTGGTTACACGAG
>Ga0307980_1000412_pt1 | contig 19999 bp, 13 predicted proteins | sample OrgLakmetage1060_FD_201817 | JGI IMG/M metagenome (GOLD analysis project Ga0307980, IMG submission 201817) | Saline water microbial communities from Organic Lake, Antarctica - #1060 | ecosystem: Environmental > Aquatic > Non-marine Saline and Alkaline > Saline | place: Antarctica: Organic Lake... | reverse complement strand
TTTAGTAATTTGGTCTGCATCCTCCAAGGAAGAATTTGCAAATTCTTCCTTGGAGGATGCAGACCAAATTACTAAAGATTTTGAAAATTTATTAAATCAAAAAATAAAAGAATTAAAATTAGCTAAAATTGACACTACTACTAAATTGAAAAACAGACCCTATTTCTTTTTAGAGACAATCCCTAAAGAACTTTCCAAGGTTTTGGGTAGAGAGGTGAAAAATATTTCAGACAAAGAATGGCTTGAACTTCTTTCCAAGGAAGGTGATGAATTGGAGAAAGTTCATTTAACAATGGCTATGGCTGATTTATCATATTTATCTTTGGCTAATCGAGAAGGTCATCATTCTGGCGATAATTTGCTTAAAAATTTAGGAGAAACTGTTTCTGGAGACAATGAAACTAAAAAAAATGCCCATCGTTATGGAGGGGATGAGTTTTCTTTTTTATTCAAAAATCCAGATGAAGCTTTAGAGAAAACAGAGGCTTTAAGAGAAGATTTTTCAAGCTTAAAAGAAATTTCTAGTTTAGAAAAATATGGTTTAAAACCAAACTTAGATATTGGAACAGCTGCTTTCTCTGAGGCGGTTATGCTTTTCAGAAAACTTTTAGAACTTAAAGAAAGCAAAGAACACATAGAAAAGGATAAAGTCTTCAAGGAATTTAATACTATTTGGACTATGTTGGCTGACAAAAGATCTTTTATCAACAAAGCTAAGCAAAGAATCTTGCTTTTGACTGAAAAATATCAAGCAGGGCATGATTTAGAAGGTGAAATAATAAACGAAGAAAAAGCCAAAGAATATGATTTTTTAATGAAATATTTAGGTAAAGGAGCTTTTGAGATTGAAAAAAAAGAAATTGCCGAATTAATTAAGGAGGCCGGCGATAATTCTCAAAAAATGGAAAATTTAATTTGGGATTATATAAAGGATAAAGAAGCAAAAAAACTTTCCGGCGAACGAGAATATGAAGCCTTAAGAGATCAGGCTATTGCCATTATGACTGGAATTATTGATGAATATAAAATTTAACAAAAGCTATGAAAATAACTTTTCTGGAAGTAGAAAAAGAAGATGAAAATAAAGTGAAAGCTAAATTTCCAGAAGCAGATCTTTTTAATAATATTTTGTCAGAAGAGGAGATCATAAAAAATTGTCAAGAAACGGAGATTCTATCAGTTTTTATTTATTCTCAAATTACCAAAAAAGTTATTGAAAATTTGCCAAACTTGAAACAAATAGCTACTAGAAGTGTCGGCTATGATCATATTAACCTAAAGACTGCTAAAGAAAAAGAAGTTGCAGTTTGTAACGTGCCTGATTATGGTGCTCATGCTATTGCTGAACACGTTTTTGCTTTATTATTGTCAGGAATTAGAAGAATTTCTGAAGGAGGGAAGCGAGTGGAAAAAGAATTTGACTTTGACTTTAAAGGCTTAAGAGGAATAACTTTGAAAGGCAAAACTTTAGGAATTATTGGAACTGGTAAAATTGGTAAAAATGTAGCTAGGATTGCTAGTTTGGGTTTTTTGATGGATGCTGTGGCTTATGATCCTTTCCCTGATGAAAATGTTGCGCGAGAAAATCATTTCAAATATGTTGAATTAGATGAGGTTTGGAAGAATTCAGATATTATTTCTTTGCACTGTCCTTTGCTCGAAGAAACTAAACATTTAGTCAATCAAGAAACCATTAGAAAAATGAAAGACAAAGTAATTATTATTAATACTTCTAGAGGCGGAGTAATTAAAACCTCTGATTTATTGGAAGGCTTGAGTTCAGGCAAGATTTCTTATGCTGTTTTGGATGTTTTGGAACACGAAAAAAACATTAAAAATAATAAAAAATTACTAGAAATGCCTAATGTAGTTATCACTCCTCATATAGCTTTTTATGCCGATGATTCAATGAACAAGATGTATGAAGATGCCTTTCAATCAATTGAAAGATTTTTGAAAAAAGAAAAATTAATTCATCAAGTGGTGGGAGTTTAGTAATTAAAATACATTTGCGGGATTGTGGTTAACAACTATGGATGATTAATAAGAAATAAAAGAGCGAGTATCTTTCAATTCTTAAGCTAAACTTATGAATATTGTTTGGATTATTATTGCAGGCGTGGCTGGTTTTTTTATCGGTCGAATTTCTCAAAATTTTCAGGGGAAGTCAGGGAGAACTTTAGCAGAGCTTAGAGAGAAATCTAGAGAAGCATTAGATCAAAGAACTAAAAAAAGAAAAAAGCAAATTTTGGAGATGATGCGTGATTTTGAGGTTCGGCAAAAGGTGGTTGAGAGGTGCAATACAAAGGACTTTAAAAAGGGAATTGAAAGGAGAGATGTGGAGAAGCAACTAGAAGTCTCTAAAAAAACAGCTTTGAAATACTTGAATGAACTAGAGAGAGAAAATAAAGTTAAGCAGGTAGGAACAGTCGGTCAAGATGTTTATTATGAACTAAAAAAGTAGATTGAAAGGGATAAATTGCCTATTTTGGGCTATTGATAAATAAAAAAATAACTGTTGCAAAATTTAACATTATGAAAAAAATTTAGCTGGAGTTGCGGTGATGATTAGTAACGAGTAGCAGAAAAGAGAAGGCAATGAAAATTAGTAAATTGAAAAAACTAGATGGAAAAATTAAAAATTTTTTAAATAAAGCGATATGCTGAATGAAAATAGTTTAAAATTCTCTAATATTAAAAAAAGAATTATCGAAGAAGATAATGAGGTTATGTTTCCTGAAAATGATTTTTTAAAATTTAAATTAACTCCTGCCGAAAAAATAAGATATGAAGAAAATTCAAAATTATCAGAAACAGTATTTGAAGAATTTAATTCTTTAATCAATGGCGATATAGATTTAGATTCCATCAAAGAACGAAGTGAGAGATTAATGGAAAAATTAAGCACAAAACAGCAGAATATAATTAGAAAAATAACGAAAAAAATTATTAACGGGGGAGGTGTTGTTTTGGAAGGGCTATCTTCTAATTTTAAACATGACACATTACAAGATAAATATAAAAAATATGGTAATTCTCAGGCTGTTAGTTATTTTTATGAGGGAGTTTCTAGCGAGATTGCTTCTAAAATTAAGTTTCAAGATATAAAACTGTTACCTTGGGGAGCGGTGGTAGTATATGTTAATGATGAAGAAACGATGAATGCTCTTTATGGTCCAGAAGATGATAAAGTAAAGGCACAAGGTTTTTTCAAAAATGGTTTATTTGATAGGCAAGTCGATAGTTCAGTAAATAATTATCCGTATATTAACGCACAATTTAAAAGAACGGTGTATATACGTACCGATAATATTTCAGATAAACGAGTAAAAGAAATAGAAAAACATGAACTATTTCATGAACTATATAAAAATATTTTATCTGATGATCAAGAAATTAGATATGAACGGTATTCAGATAGAGCACTATTTGGAGAAATAAAAAATGAATCTATGGCTTATTTAATGTCGGAAGAATGGCAATATAAATTGAATCCATTGTCGACTTCTCTTCGTTGTCATGAGGGGGAAAATGAGAGGGCTGTCACTAGTTTCAATAGGCTATATGACTACATTGTTGATTATAGATTGAAAGAAGAATTTCAAAAAGATAATCCTGAAAAATTTTTAGCTATAATGGGTATTTCAGAAAAAAATTTAGAATTAATTCCAGATGAAAAAAAAGAAAACATAAAGAAACAGGCAATGCTATTCTTGCAGGAAATAGTTTATTGTTTGCGAGAAGTGGTTAGGCTGAATTATCTTGAATCTAATAAATTTGAAGAAGCAAAAAAAGCAATATTAACAGCACAATCGTTTAAAGAAATGAGATATAAATTAAGTAGGATAGAAGAGAATACTCCGCTCGAACCGCCTATTCATTTTGATTTAAAAAATTTAAGTCAAGAAGACAATCTCAATAAGGCGCTTTCTTTTCTAGAAAATGCAATAGTTTTTCGCTTGGCAATTAAAAATTTAGATGACTTGATAATTGCATTAAAGAAAAGAAAAGAAGAAATAAAAAAGAGCAATAATGAAGTTGATAAAAAACATATAGAATGGATAGACAATAAATTGAGATATTATGACAATAGTCTAGATAGAATTATAAATATTGGGGCTGTCTTTAATTAGTCTTTTTGAAAGAGATTTATTAATTTTAAGACCTGCCTGTCGGTAGACGGGTGAATTATTTAAAAAGGGGTGCAAGATGCTATTGGTACTTAACAAGAAACAGGAAATGGATTCGGAGAGAGAAAGTTTAACTTCTGACTAGAAATTTTTGAACGCTATTTTTAGAGAAGAGATACTGCTGGTTTGTCCGATTGTTAATTTTGATAGTAATAGGCTAGTCCTTTTGCAGTAGCATAGTGGAATAATGGAAATGGAGGTTGGTTTGGTGGAGCTAGAAGTTTCTGATTCGGTAATTCTGGAGAAGTTCTTGACTTTGATCAACAAGGAACTACCACTTAGATTTTGAAGAAAGGTGATTGAAAATTTTGTTAAGAAAATTTTGTGGGGGTCCTATGCGGAATCGCAAAAAACAATTTTTTAAATGAGGAAAGTTTTGTCCTCTCCGAAATTGGCTGAAATTTAATAAAAGAAGCTTGATAAATGGTTTGTGAAAAATAAAAGGCCTTGGACAAAAAATGCCGGAGGTCATTTCTTTTTCTAAAGAGATTTATTCAACTGAAAAAGAGAGAGTTTTTAGGAAAATAAATAATTTTTTAAACATAGTTTCTACTTATATTATCTGTTGTTTTTTTAATTTAATTTTTTTAAAAAAATAGACTTAAGTGAGGATTTATTGTAAAATAAAAATAATTAAAATTTTATATAAAAATGAAATATCAAAAATTTAAGGATTGATTCTTCGGGGATAAAAAATATTAGATCAAATTTCTTTTGATTTTAAAGTAAACCAAGCTATAAAAAATCAAATTAAACAGGGAGAGGCTTTTGTTTTAAGATAAAAATTTAAATTAAAAAAATGTTTAAAAAATGTCTGTTAGCGGGGATATTTTTATTTTTAGTTTTCTCTGTAAAAAATGTTTTGGCTCAAGAAAATCGAGGTGATTTTGTGATTGATAATTTTCAGGTGGATATTTTAGTTAATCAAAATTCAATTATTGAAGTTAGTGAGATGATAGAGGTTAATTTTTCAGAAAAACGGCATGGAATTTTTAGGGATATTCCAGTTGAATATAAAAATGACAAGGGCTTTGATTTTAATTTAAAATTAAGAAATATTTCAGTTAGAGATCAACAGGGAAACCCATATCAATTTCAAGTTAGCGATCAGGGAAGCAATAAAAGAATAAAAATTGGTAATCCAAACTTAGAAATAGTTGGGAAGCAAATTTATGATATTAAATATGAAATCAAGAAAGGCATTAGATATTTTGAAGATCATGACGAACTTTATTGGAATCCGATTGGAACTGGTTGGCCAACTTTAATTGAACAAGCTTCTAGTCAAGTGAGATTTGAAGAAGGAGTTAATTATGTCGAAAATTCCAGTTATTGTTATACGGGTTTTTTTGGCTCCGAGGAAAGTGATTGCTCAATTGAAGAAAATCAAAACAAAGTTTTGTTCACTACCAATAATCAATTAAGTCCCAATGAAGGGATGACAATTGTTTTGAGTTTCCCCAAAGGAGAAATTTATCAACCGAGTTACTGGGAAAATACTGGGCTTTTTATTGTTGATAATTGGGGCTTTTTAATTCCAATAGTGGTTTTTGTTGTGATGTTTATTGTATGGTTTTTTAAAGGTAAGGACAAGCCCTTTAAAAAAACCTTAATTGCTCAATATGAAGTGCCAGACAATTTAAGCCCAGGGGAATTGGGTTATTTAATGAAGGAAAAATACAACGGCAGATTTTTAGCTGGAGATATAATTAATTTAGCGATTAAGGGATATTTAAAAATAGAAGAAATTGAGAAAAAAAATACAAGTAAAGCATTTTTTTTAAAAATAAGTTTTATAAAAAAAATTAAAACAATTTGGTTAGTTATTTTTCTTTTAATAGCCTTTTTTCTTGATCTCGGTTTATTTGTTGTATTTTTGGTTTTATTTGTTTTAATGAAAACTTTCGGTTTACAAAAATTTGAATCAAAAGAGTTTCAATTTAAGAAATTAAAAAATTGGGATAAAGCCAAAGATTTAAGTATTTATGAAAAAAAGATTTTAGAAGGAATTTTTGAGTCAAGAAATATTGGTTCAAAAGTAAAGTTAAACGATAGAAAAGATTTCTATAAAACTAAAAAAGAAATTGATCAAAAAATTAAAAAACAGATAGAAAAGAAAAGTTATTTTTCAAAAAATAACTGGAATAATAAGTTGCGATATATTGTGACTGGTTTTATATTTATGTTTGTTGTTATTTTTTTTGGTGCTTTAATAGAAGGTCTGGATGTTGTTTTGGGCGGTGTTTTTTCATTTTTTATAATGTTAATTTTTAGTTTTATTATGTCTAAAAAAACTTCCAAAGGTGCAGAGGCTTATTGGAAAGTTCAGGGATTCAAACACTACATAGATATAGCTGAAAATGATCGAGCTAAATTTTATGCTAAAGAAAATATGTTTGAATCAATTTTGCCCTATGCTATTGTTTTTGGTAATGTTGATAAATGGGCCAAAGCTTTCGATGGGATTATTAAGGAATCTCCCGATTGGTATTCTGGAACGGGAACTTTTAGCGCGATTGCTTTTTCTCAATCTCTAAGTAGCGGTTTAGTGACTTCTTCTAATTTGGCTTCAGCCTCACCTAGTTCTTCTGGTTCTGGGGGCAGTGGGTCTTCTGGCGGCGGAGGTGGTGGAGGAGGCGGAGGAAGTTGGTAAAATAAATTTATGTTTATATTAAAAATCGGCTTTAAAAGTCGATTTTTAATATTTATAGATATTTTAAATAAGTTGTTAGAACTATTAGATAAGCCAAAAATCTCAGTTAGCTTTTCTTAAGTAAAAACAAAAATTAAATAACTCAAATTAAGTTTTATTTAAGAATAAAGACTTTTTTTTATATTACCTTTTAAAGCTTTTGATATGTCGTGAGTCAATTTGAAAGAAGGGTTATGTTTACCATTTTCTTTTAGCTAAATTTTCTTGTGTCAGTTTCAATTTTGCTCTGAACTCTTCGACACTTAGAATCAAAAGCCAAATTCCAATGAAAATAGCTCTTTGGAAATCATTCCAAAAAGTCAATAATTGAAAAATAATAATATGGCAATAAAAGTTGATATGCAAAACCATTTTTGCCAAGTTTTAGTTAATCACCTCTTAATCTCTGCATTTTGTTTTTTGAAATCAATTTAATTTTCCTAATATTTTTTAAAATTAATAATAAAAATTAAATTATATATTTTTAATATAAGGTTATTTTATTCTAATATTATTTAATGCAATTTTTAAATTTATTTTTCGTATTAGATATTGTCGACGATAAAATCTAATTAGATGAAAAACTTATTAATTATTAATTTTAAAAAAATGAAAAAATTAAATAAAAAAAGACTAGGAGTTTTAGGTTTAGGTTTGGGTGCTTTAACTTTGGGATTTTTGGGTTATTCAGCTGAGGCTTTTCAGGGGGATCCCAGTGGAAAAGGACCAAATTACACACCCGAAAGACACGAGTCTATGCTGCAAGCTTTTGAGGATAATGATTATGAAGCTTGGAAAAATTTAATGAGTGACAGAAGTAGAGTAAAAGATGTTATAAATAAAAATAATTTTTCTAGATTTATTGAAGCTCATAGTTTGGCTTTAGAAGGAAGAATTGATGAAGCTAATGTTATTAGAGAAGAACTAGGATTAAAGACTGGAAATGGTGAGAAAAGAGGTATGGGTTGTGGCAAGAGAATGAAGCAGGGGAGAGTGATGAATAGATAATTTTTATTTTTAAATTAGTTTTAAAAATATTAACTAATAAAAAAACGCTTGATTATTTCTATAATCAAGCGTTTTTACTTTTAAACCCCCTTTCTTTTTAAGATTATTGGAATAGTTAGAATTATAATTTTTAAATCTTGCCTAAAAGTTTTATTTTGGGCGTATTGTAATTCTAACCTCAAAGCCTTCTCTAGGTTTGCGAAAATCCAATGCCGATTTTTTATTTGAGTTATTCCGGTTATTCCGGGTTTTACTCTCAAGGTTTTTTTGTAATCAGAGTTAATTCCTATTAATATTGCAAAAACTTTTTGCGTCTTCGGCCTAGGACCAACAAAACCCATATCACCTTTCAGGATGTTCCAAAGCTGTGGAAGTTCGTCTAAATGAGTAGGACGTAAAAATTTACCCATAGAGGTAATTCGCTCATCATCTTTGGAAAAACTTATTGCTGTATGACTGTTGTTGAACATAGTCCTGAATTTCCAGATAACAAAAATTTTCTCTAAGTAGCCAATTCTTTTTTGTTTGAAAAAAATTGGTCCAGGAGAGGTTACTTTTATCAACAGTCCAATTAATAAAAATAACGGTAAAAGAACTATCAACAATAAAAATGAAACAGCAATATCTAAAATTCTTCTAATTGACATCTAGACCTCCTTTTTAAAAGTGCTTTGGTTTATTTAAAAAATAATTATACAATAAAAAGATAAAAAAGCAATAGTTTGGTAATTTTGGTTGTTAGATAAAATATTTTTTAAATTTAATTTTAAAAAAATAAAAATAGACTTAAATGAATGTTTATTGTAAAATAAAAATAATTAAAATTTTATATAAAAATGAAATATCAAAAATTTAAAGATTGGTTTCTTGGAGATAAAAAATATTTTCATTGGACTTTGGTTTTTATAGTAGTTTTGGGCTTTGGTTTGAGGGTTTATAATATTTCAGATTGGTATGTTTTTAAGGCAGATCAATCCAGGGATGCCAACTATCTCAAGGAAGCTTATGAAAAAGGTCCAGCCAATTTGCAATTATTGGGTCCTAAGGTGGATATCGCTTATTTAGAAGGAGATCATACAAGCAGAGGTCTATCTTTTAGGTTGGGCCCATTCTATTATTATGCTCAATATTTAAACGCTCTAGTTTTTCGATCAATTGATCCTTGGATAATGGTAATTCCCGACTTCTTAGCTTCGGTTTTAGCAATTTTACTTTTTTACTTTTTTGTTAAAATATATTTTAAAGAAAAAAATAGTTTGGTTTTGACAACTTTGTTTAGTTGTTGTTTTTATTTAATTCAATATGCTCGTTTTTCTTGGAATCCAAATCAATTAATATTTTGGGAATTATTGTTAGTGATTGCTTTATATAAAGCATCTTTTGAGAAAGATAAAATTAAAGCTGGTTGGTGGGTTTGGACCTCTTTCTTGAGTTTGGCTATTTTAGCTCAAGTCCATATCCTAGGAGCGTTAGGCTTTCCTCTAATAGCTTTGATTTTCTGGTTGATATACAGACCAAAAAAAATAAATTTTAAATTTTGGCTTGGTGGAGTTTTGACTTTTTTGATATTGTTCTCTCCTATGATTGTTAGCGAAATTAAAAATAAAGGAGATAATACCAAAAGATTTTTTGTAATTATGACTAGGGAGGGAAGAGAAATGGGGCTGAAAAAAAGAATTAGAAAAACTTTCGAGCGTCAGGGGGAGTTTTATGGGATCGCTTTGACATCTTTTCATCAAAGAGAATTGAAATCCATAGAAGACTGGGGGATGAAATTTTTTATTTTATCAACGATAATGCTTTTGTTAACTCTTAGTCGAAAACTTTGGATTAAAAAAATTAATTTGAAATTTGTTGTTAAGCCAAAGCCTTTTCTGGTGTTGATATTTATTTGGTCGGTAGTTTATTTAATTTTGTTTTCAAAAATTGTTGATGATTTGAATCGAGCTAGATATTTTTTGGTAATTGCACCTATCCCTTTTATTTTAATCGGTTATTGGATGAAGACTCTGAGGAACATTAAAAAGAAATATTTTGCTAATTTAATAATTCCAGTTTTCATTATATTCTTTATATTTTCTAATTTATTTGCAGTTTATGGTTGGTTTAAGTCTTTATCAGAAAATAAAATTTTAGACATAAGAAATCCGAAGATGGGTTATCATGATGACTTAATAACACTTCGAGATTTGAAAAAGGCAGTAGAATATATGAATAGTGAGGTTTCTGGCGAAAGAAAAATTTGCTTTTTTACTCCAGATTATCAACATAAAAATAGCATTATTTATCTTCAGGAAATTTATTATCCTGATCAAAAAATTATGACGTTTAATTTTAATAAATATTTTAGGGACTGTGATTTTTTTATGTTTACTCATTATGAAAAAGGGGAAAAAGAAATACCAGAGGAATTTACAGAAAATTTTAAAGTCGTTGATAAACAAAAAAACGGTATGTCGATTATTTGGAAAATGGAATATGTTAATGAAAATAAAAGCGCTGAATCATTGCCTGAGTTTTTTGATAAAAAAACAGAAGACAAAGATAAAAGATTTAAAACTTGGAAAAGCTTAAGTGATTAATCAACTAAAATTTTTTAAAATAAAAAATCGGAAGATGGAAATGTTGATGGAAGAGTAGGCGTTTCTGGGAAATAGTTTTAATTTTAATGCTTGTTTAATCTTCTGGTCTGTATGCAAAGTTTATTGGAAAGTCTAAATTAAAAATAGAGAAAGAATAATAAAAGTTGAGACTTGAAATGGAATATAAAAACTAAAAAAGACTGACTTAGTGCAGTGTTTTTTTTTATTTTATTTTTTTACTAGAATTGATTTTTTTTAATTTTTATGTTATTATATATCGCAATGTTTTAAGAAAGTCCCTCAAGTAAAGAAATTAATATGAATAAAAGTTTTGAACTTGTTTCAGAGTATCAACCAGCTGGTGATCAAAATGAAGCTATAAAATCATTGAAAAGAAGTTTGAAAAATGGTGAAAAACATCAGACTCTTTTGGGCGTGACTGGATCCGGAAAGACTTTTACTGCTGCTAATATTATCCAGGAAATAAATAAACCGACTTTAGTAATTGCCCATAACAAAACTTTATCAGCTCAATTAGCGCAAGAATATAAAGAATTTTTTCCAGAAAATGCAGTTCATTATTTTGTTTCTTATTATGATTATTATCAGCCAGAGGCTTATGTGTCAGTTTCTGACACCTATATCGAAAAAGAAGCTAGTATAAACGTAGAAGTAGAAAGACTTCGACATGCTACTACTCAATCTTTGTTGACTAGAAAGGATGTGATCGTAGTGGCGACAGTTTCTTGTATTTATGGATTAGGAAATCCAGAAGAATATGAAAAAACTCATTTAAAGATTCAAAAAAAAGATAAAATTATTCGAAATAAATTTATTAGAAGTTTGATTCGACTTTATTTTGAAAGAACTAATGTAGATTTGGTTCCAGGAAAGTTTCGAGTGGTTGGAAATGCAATTGAGATTATGCCAGTTAATGAAAAATTTATTTATCGAATTCAAATAGAGAATGGTAAAATAGAAGCTTTTCATAAAATCGATGGAGTCTCTGGCGAAATTTTAGAGGAACTTGAAATTTATTTTTTGTTTCCAGCTAAGCATTTTGTGGCTGGAGAAGCTCAAACTGAAAAGGCTTTGCAGGAAATTGAAAAAGATTTGGAAAAACAATTAAAGGTTTTTGAAAAACAAGGAAAATTACTGGAAGCTGAAAGAATTAAACGTCGAACTCGTTATGATATGGCTTTAATTAGAGAAATTGGCTATGTTACGGGGATTGAAAATTATTCCAGATATTTTGATGGAAGAAAAGAAGGCGAAGCTCCTTATACATTGCTAGATTATTTTCCAGAAGATTTTTTAACTATTATTGATGAATCTCATGTGACTGTTCCTCAGATTGGAGGAATGTATGCAGGAGATCGATCAAGAAAAGAAAATTTGGTTGAGTTTGGATTTAGACTTCCGAGTGCCAAAGATAATAGACCTTTGAATTTCAGGGAATTTGAAAAAAAGATTGGTCAAAGAGTTTATACCTCAGCTACTCCTGGTAAATATGAATTAGAAAATTCTGGAAATATCGCTGAGCAGATTATTAGACCAACTGGTTTGATTGATCCTGAGGTAGTTATTAAGCCTATTCAAGAAATCAAAAAAAGAAAAGGTCAAGTTAGAGACTTTATTGAAGAGGCTGAAAAGACAATCAAAGGTGGAGGAAGAGTTTTAGTTACCACCTTGACTAAAGTGATGGCAGAAGATTTATCGGAGTTTTTGGAAGAAAAAGGAATTAAATCCGTTTATATACATAGCGATATTGGAACAGTGGAGAGAATTGAAATCATTACAGACTTTCGAAAAGGGAAGTATGATATCTTAGTCGGAGTTAATTTGCTTCGAGAAGGTTTGGATATGCCGGAGGTTGAACTGATTGGAATTTTAGATGCTGACAAGGAAGGTTTTTTGCGATCAGAAACTTCTTTAATTCAAACCATTGGACGAGCTGCTAGGAACATCAAGGGCAGAGTGATTTTATATGCTGATCGAATTACTGGTTCGATTGAAAAAGCAGTTAAAGAAACAAATCGAAGAAGAAAAATTCAAATTAAATATAACAGGGATAACAATATTACTCCAAAAAGCATAAGTAAAAAAATTGTTAGTATAATTGATCAAATTAAAAGTGATCATGATCGAACAGTTGACCAGCTTTTGGTGGTTGATGAGAAAATATTCCAGAAAAATCCAAAAAAATTCATTAAGGAAAAGCAAAAAAAGATGGATGCTGCAGTGAAGATTCTTGATTTTGAAACAGCAGCGATAATTAGGGACGAAATAAGGGCATTGGAAAATCGAGTTGAAAAGTTCAGAAAATAAAAATAGCAAATTTTAACTAAATTATAATTTCAAATTTCAAAATTTATGATTTGAAATTTAAAAAATTTATGACTAAAAAATTAACCGAAGTTATTAATAAAGATTCAAAGTTGAGTGATAGTAACTGGATTGAGGTTCGGGGTGCGCGAACTCATAATCTAAAAGATATCACGGTTAAAATGCCCCGTAATAAAATGGTGGTAGTGACTGGTCTTTCTGGTTCAGGAAAATCATCTTTGGTTTTTGATACGATTTTTGCCGAAGGACAAAGAAGGTACTTAGAATCTCTCTCGGCTTATGCTAGACAGTTTATTTCTCAAATGCAAAAACCAGATGTAGATGAGATTGTTGGTTTATCCCCAGCGATTTCAATTGATCAAAAATCTAGATCTAATAATCCCCGCTCGACTGTTGCCACCATTACTGAGATTTATGATTATCTTAGGATTTTGTATGCCAGAGTTGGACATCCTTACTGTTTGGAGTGTGGAAGAAGAATCAAGAAACTTTCCAATGAAGAAATTCAACAATTTTTATTGAAAAAGATTAAATCCAAGAAAGGGAAAGGTTTTTTGGAAATTCTTTCCCCTGTTGTTCGAGGTAGAAAAGGCGAATATTATCAGTTGCTTTATGATTTGTTGGGACGAGGCTATTCTTATGTTTTTGTAGACGGAGAAAGAAAGAGTTTGCGAGAGAGAATTGAATTAGTTAAAAATAAAAAGCATAATATTGATGTAGTGATTGACGCGGTTGAGTTGTCTGATTTTGAAACAGAAAAAGAAGACACTGTTGAAAGACTTCGAGATGCGGTTGAGAGAGCAGTTGAAGAATCTGAAGGATTAGTAAAAAATATTTTTTCCGATGGAGAGGAGTTCTTGTTGTCAACGAAATTTTCTTGTCCTCATGATGGCTATTCTTATCCGGAAATCGAACCAAGATTGTTTTCATTTAATTCTCCCCACGGAGCTTGTCCGAAATGCAAAGGACTGGGAACAACTGATTTTTTAAAGAAAGATATTTGTCTAGTTTGCAATGGAGCGCGACTTCGTCCAGAAGCTTTGAATGTTTTTTTGAAAGGCAATGGCAGTAGGAAAAATATTGTAAAGGCAACGGCTTTATCGATTGAAGAAGCTAAAGATTTTTTTGATAATCTTGAATTGTCTAAAAAAGAAAAAGAAATTTCCAAGGTAATTGTTAAAGAAATTCAAGAACGTTTGCAGTTTATGTTGAATGTTGGAATTGATTATTTGACTTTGGATCGAAGAGCCAACACTCTTTCTGGGGGAGAGGCTCAAAGAATCAGATTGGCTAGTCAACTTGGTTCTGGTTTGGTTGGAGCATTATATGTTTTGGACGAACCAACGATTGGTTTGCACGCCAGAGATAATGACCGATTGATAAAAACACTTTTGCGACTTCGAGATTTGGGTAATACAATTGTGGTGGTTGAGCATGACGAAGACACTATTTATTCGGCTGATTATCTGGTTGATATTGGACCAGGAGCTGGAACTCACGGTGGAGAAGTTGTGGTGTCTGGAGATTTGAATGAATTGTTAACAGCTAAAGAAAATAAATTTGAGTCTAGAACCTTGAGCTATCTTCGAGAAGAGAAGAAAATTGCTCTTCCAGAAAACAGAAGAAAAGCTAATAAGGGTTTTTTAAGAATTGAAGGAGGAAAGATTTTTAACATTGAAAATATGAAAGTCGAGGTTCCTTTGGGAAAATTATTAACAGTAACTGGAGTTTCTGGTTCAGGCAAATCTTCTTTTGTTTATGAAATTTTATATAAAAATTTAAGTGAACGATTTAATAAGAGAGGACCAAGGATAAAAAATTATAATTGTAAAAAATTCACTGGTTCAGAATATCTAAGTCGAGCAATCTTAATTAATCAATCTCCAATTGGCAGAACTAGTCGTTCTAATCCAGCAACTTACACCGGAGTGTTTACCCACATCAGAGAATTATTCGCTTCAACTACAGAAGCAAAAGCTAGAGGATGGAGTGCTAGTAGATTTTCTTTTAATGTTAGAGGCGGAAGGTGCGAGGCTTGTGAAGGTAAGGGAAAGGTTGCGGTTGAGATGCATTTTATGCCGACTGTTTATGTCGATTGTGATGTTTGTCATGGAAAAAGATTTACTAAAGAAACCTTGGAAATTAGATACAAACGAAAAAACATTTTTGATGTTCTTTCAATGACAGTAGAAGAAGCTTATTATTTTTTCAAAGACATTCCCGCGATTTATGATCGATTGAAAACTTTGATGGATGTTGGTTTGGGATATTTGGAATTGGGACAATCTGCTACAACTCTATCGGGAGGAGAATCCCAAAGAGTAAAAATATCTTCTGAACTATATCGTCCGATAATGCAAAGAACAATTTATATTTTAGATGAACCAACTATTGGTTTGCATTATGATGATGTAGCAAAATTAATTGATATTTTACAACAATTGGTTTATCAAGGGAATACGGTGGTGGTTATAGAACACAATATGGATGTGATAAAATCATCTGACTATTTGATTGATATTGGACCAGAAGGTGGAGTCAAAGGCGGAACTATTGTGGCTAAAGGAACACCGGAAGAGGTGGCAAAAACAGAAGGTTCATATACGGGGGAATATCTTGTAAAATATTTGAAATAAAAACTGTTGTATAGCTTTCTAGAGAAGTTTCTAAAACTAAAATAATTTTTTATATTATGTTAATTTCAAGAATTGATTACCAAAAAATTCCTGATTCTCCTGGAGTTTACTTTTTCAAAAAAGAAAAAGAAGTTTTATATATTGGAAAAGCCACCTCATTAAGAGATAGGATCAAAAGTTATTTTGGCAAAGATATAATTGATAGAAGGGGAGTGAAAATTTTGAAAATGGTTGAATTTTCTGATGTTATTGAATGGAAGGTAGCCGATTCTGTCTTGGAAGCTTTGATATTAGAAGCAAATTTAATTAAAAAATATAATCCCAAGGCTAATACTTTAGGAAAAGACAATAAAAGCTATAATCATATAATTATAACTAAGGAAGAATATCCAAGAGTGCTTTTGGTTAGAGAGCATGATTTGAAACATAATAATAAATTGAATTTTGAAATTAAATATCAATTTGGTCCTTTCCCTCAGCCTTCTCAGTTAAAAGAAGCTTTGAAAATTGCCAGAAGAATTTTTCCTTTTAGAGGAGAGAAGGATTTTGGGGAAAGTCAGAATAAAAAAAGAATTTCTTTTTTGAATGTTGAGCTGGGTCTCTCACCAGATTTTTTAATTGTCTCCAAGCGGGAATATCAAAAAACTATCAGAAATTTAAAACTTTTTTTTGAGGGAAATAAAAAGATTTTAAAGAGAAGGATAGAGAAAGAAATGCTTGAAAAAGCCAAGAAGCAGGAATTTGAGAAAGCCGAACAATTTAAAAGGCAAATTTTTTCGTTGGATCATATTCAAGACATTGCCTTGTTAAAAAATAAAAAATATTTTAATTTAAAAAGAATAGAAGCTTATGATATTGCTCATATGTCAGAAAAAAACAAAGTCGGAGTGATGACAGTTTTAGCAAAAGGCGAATTAAAAACTTCGGAATATAGAAAATTTAACATAAAGAGAAAAGATGGAGGAGACACTGGTGCCTTGAGAGAAGTTTTGGAAAGAAGATTTTCCAGAAAAGACTGGAAGCTTCCTGACTTGATAGTGATTGATGGAGGGGTTTCTCAATTAAATGTTGCTAAAAAAACTTTGCTTGAAAAGAATCTAAAAATTCCAATTGTTTCAGTTTTAAAAGACGAACGTCATAAGCCTAAGGAAATTTTAGGAGATATTAATATTGCAGATAAAAATGAAAGAGAGATTTTACTGAGCAATGCAGAATCTCATCGTTTTGCTATCAAGTTTCATCGTCAAAAAAGAAATAAAAATTTTAGAAAAATAAATTAATTTGATGAATTATATTGTAAATTGTTTAGATAGTTATTTAATATTTTTTGCAAATAACACATATTTTAAGATACTTTTTTTATTTAAATAAGGGTTAGGTGATTATTTTTGTAAGCAATTTTAATATGTTTTGTATACTAGACATGTTTTTAAAAGATTTTTCTTTTTTTGTTTTCAATTATCTCAGTTGTGTAATTTTTTAAGTTAATTTTTAATAAAAGAGAATCTTTTTTATGAGTCCATAAAATTTCAATAATATCATCAGGAGATTTCTTTAACTTATATTTACCTTGAAAAGCCAGATGGGTGTTTCTTGTCTTACAGAGTTTGAATAATTTTTTAACTACAGGTCTTCGGAGTTCTTTTTTTATTTCTTTAATTTTATAGAAATGACGGTTTATATCTCTTCCAATATTGGTTTTTCGTAATAAATCTTCATCATTTTTACCAACCAAAAGACCAACATAATAAATCTGAGGAATTCCAGGTAAAAATAATTGAATAGCTCTAGCTGCTATGTAAGCTTGTTCATTTTCAGCTAAAGCACTAAAATAAGTACAATTTATTTGATAAACGTCAACATTTTCAGAATTTTTTCCGGTTGCTCGCATAGTAGCGTTACCACCATTAGATATTATTTTTTGGGAAGTTTTAGTAATCTCTGTTTTTGGTAATAAGTCTTTAACATCCACCACTCCGATACCGTCATGAGTGTCAAGATTGGAGATGCTATTGGCAGGTCTTATTATTAGCCAGTCTTTTAGATATTTTCCCTGACCAGTAAAGAGAGCATTAAGCATTAAAAAGGGTAATGAGAAATCATAAACATAATCGATTTCATCAAGTTCGGCTAGTAACAGTTGAGCTTTGTAATGAGAATGAACTTCAGGAACTATTTTTATATTTTCTTTACTAGCTTGTTTGCTGAGCCATTTAATGAAAGCAATGGTTTCTGGGATTAAAAAATTATTTGTTCCCCTTTTTTTGCCAGTATAAGCAACCGCATCGAGTCGCAAAAATGAAATCCCAAGTTGTTTAAGATACTTGATGTCGCCAATAAATTTTTTTTTGACCGCAACATTTTTGATATTGAGGTCAATTTGATCAGCTGAAAAAGTGCAGAGTAAATAGCGATTAGCTCCGTTGATCAATTTGAATTTTATGAACGGAGAGCCAGGTCGAGGACGATATATCTTGTGTAATGATAAGCGATTGATACCATTTTTATGAAAAATAAAATCCAAACGGCGCATATTTTTAGTGAGTTGTTCAAAAGCAGAATCTAAAAAGCATAGAAATTTTAATTTTGGTTTTTTATGATGCCAGCGTCTTGAGAATTTTTGAGCTTCAATGAAAAAATTAGCATACCTTGAGCAATCTCCTTTTTGTAAGTAGTCCTGAAAGTATTTAGATTGACTTGATATATGATTAACAATCAGATCAGTCATTAGTTCATAATCAGAGCTAAGCTTTTCTAGATCAGTTGAAGTACCAAATTTTGGATTAATTTCTCTATGGGTTAAGGGAGCAAAACCACGATCGGACGAAGAGGGGAAAAGGGGCAAAAGATGAACACCCTTAATAGCAGGTTTAAGATAATGATCTAAAATATGTTTTAGATCGGAAAGATTATGACCAAGAGAGTTTGCGTAGGTAATCAACTGCACTCCAGAATTTTTATTTTTCATAAATTTATATTATCATAAAAAAATAATAGAGACAATTTTTGACATTAGTTAAGTGTGGTATTTTCAGCGAAGAGGATAGTTTGAGAGATTGTTTTATTCTGATTTCTAATTAATATGTTTAATTACTCATTTGTGGAATATTTCAGGTTTTAAGATTATCAAAATAAATTAATAGCTTTAACTAAAAACGTGCGTCTTAAAATATTAAAACGTATGGGTTATTGTTAATAATCTTTTAAGAATAAAAAAAGAAGACTTGTAGTTAAAAAATTGTTCAAAAATTTTATAAATTCGATAAAGACTACTAAAAAATAAAAGATTTAAATAAAATCGAAGATATAATTTTTTAATTTTAAAGCCGTTGTTTATTTAAAACGGACTTTGGTCGGAATTATTTTATTTCCCTCTTAGTGATTATAAGAATTTTTTGATTTCATAAGAGCTTATGATCCTATGAACCACGATTAATCGAGGATAAAGTCCAGGATGACTAAAAAATTGTAAATTTCTTCTATACTATAAAGGAGTCCAGGAGGATAACCATAAAAGATCTGAAATGCTAGAATCATATTCTAAATTAATTTCATTTTCAAGTCGTATTATTTCGCGACTAAATTAGTTTCTTTGATGAGATTCATATAGATTATTTTCTTTTCTGTATTGAAGCCATTTTTTATTCAATGCTTTTATTTCTTCGATTAAGTCGCTCTCCTTTAACTGATTTTATTTAAAAAAAATTGAGGCTAACTTTTTTATTGACTTTCAGTTTATTTTTTTAATGTCAGATTATTGGTTTCTATTATTATCTCCCTAGAAAGATAATTAATAGCTTTTGAAACATCAATCAAAGCAATTGTCTCGTATTTAATATTTGTTACTTTGAAGTTAAATATATATTTTGAGGTTATTAGTATCAACTAAAATATCATTTTAATTTTAGTATTTACTTAATAAAAATACCAATAAAAATAAGAGGGTAGAAATTTTTGACGAAAAGAGAAATTAGGCTCAAAGCCAATAAAATTGAAAATAAATCTAAAAAAGCAAACAAGAGAAAAAGTTGCAGTTAGTCATTTAAGGAAAAGGATTAGTGAGCCAAAAAAGAAACCCAAGACTGGCTTTTGTTGTGCTTAGACACCATAGTGAAATATTACAACGGAAGTAAAAGATATGTCCTTACTGCTATAGATAAATATGCTAAAATTGCTTATGTTAGAATGTATAAAAATCATAGTTCAATTCAGGCTAAGGATTTTTTAGAAAAAATTCACTATTTATTAGATGGTGAGATAGAAAGCATTTTAACTGATAATGGCAGCGAATTTGAAGAATATTTTGATCAAGCTTATAGCGACCTAAATCTAAATAGATTTTACTCTAGAGTCTGAACTCTTAAGGATAATGCAGTTTGTGGAAGATTTAATCGAATCTTAAAAGAAGAGTTTATTCAATTAGACAATTATATTAATAATGAGGTGTACGAAATGTATTCTCCTAATAAATGATGTTGACGCACACCCCTATAAGGTGTATGCTAATGTTTAATCAACTGTTAATAATTTTTAATTTTAAAAGCA